>Ga0247733_1000249_pt1 | contig 47420 bp, 37 predicted proteins | sample UWRJL043104R2_FD_180932 | JGI IMG/M metagenome (GOLD analysis project Ga0247733, IMG submission 180932) | Plant litter microbial communities from Arlington Agricultural Research Station in Wisconsin, United States - UWRJ-L043-104R-2 | ecosystem: Environmental > Terrestrial > Plant litter >...
CCAGGATTCGAACCTGAGGCTCCCGACTGCCCCATTTGACCTAGGTTAGTATTGACTTCCAGGTGCCATGTCCTTACCCAACGGGATAAATCTTCCAAGGCACCTCTCCTCCACGCCGCGGCTCGGCTTTTTTGTCGATCCGTTTTGGGGGGAGACAGCCGAGCGTGTTACCACTACACCAGCCTTCCTTGAGAGTGTTTTGATTTATGTGAGATAGTTGAGCGAATTAGTATATATACTGTGAGATTTTAGAGGGGTTGAGACAGATGGGGTTGAAGGTGCGGTGGCGCGACCGGTTCATTCACTTCACTCGGGGGATATTGGGGTGTTGTGTGGGCTTAAGCGATGGCGACGGGTTCATTCACTTGTAGCGAGCTATATCATAACTTAGAATTAACTGTTAACCTCTTGGGTCAATGCAGAAGTCGCAGAATTCTCTTATCAAGTTTGCTACTTCTCCATCCCAATTCGAATAAGCTAAGCATAGGCTGTAAGGCTCCAATGGTACACTCCTTGGTCCAGTCTTACTCTCACCTTCGTACTCCAATATACCATACTGCTACTCCGTCTCACGCGATCCGCCATGGCTCCAGGTTTGTTCCCCAAAGTATTCGAATAAACATGAACCTTCACCATTGACATATTGCTCTGGTGGGGCGGAGAGGGGTCGAGTATTGTATTCGTCAAATGAAAGAGCGTTTGCATAAGGGCTTTCAGGATGACGATGTTGCTTGAGGCAACGTAAGCCTTCGCCTCCTTCTAGATGCAAACTTGTACATATTTTGAGGCGAATCCGAAGCTGAGTCTTCGCAATGTCCCAATGGTTTTAGAGAACGGTATATCGAAGACTTGCCACTTGTATTTCGACTTTTGTTCTCTGCTTTGAGACCAGGTTCGAAGTGATGGATGAAATCCTTCAGGCCCTTTGGTCGCTCGCCGACGAAAATCTCCCCATTGCTCTGGAGCTCCAAGAAAAAGTCCATATCGTCCCATGCCATTTCCGGAGGCATCACTTGCATGTGGTGAGCAGCACTGTACAGATTGGCTGCACTCGTCAAGATGCCTTGCGATGAATTCGTGTTGATGGCATGCGCTTGAAGCGTCATTAAGTGCATCTGCGAGATAAGGCCGCACAACATTGGATGAAATGTAAGCAATCTAAAATAGTTCCAAAAGAGGCTCTCAGTGCTCGCCCTAGTTTTGTAGTGCATCATTTTGATCACATCGAGATGATCCTGGCCGAAGACTCGTCCTTGAAAGGCCACTATTTTGTCAGTATTCACCCGATGCCAATTTCCAACGTTCTTGATACCAGGCATTCCGCCTTCGTCACTGAGAATCATGACGCTATGGTGTGCCGTGACATGCGCCAAGGCTAGACAATTCTTCAGCCTGTTCTCGCGCCCGAGCTCTCACGCTCGAGCTCTTGAAGAGCATCGCGGAAGCTTTGGAGGGCGAAAACTACTCACGTCGGCGGGTAATCACGACGTACTATCGTATACATCGCTTTGAGAACGCTGTCATATGGAAGTAGACGAGTGTCGGACTTTCGCTCCTTATGGCGGTGATACGCCAATGTGACCAGTTAGACCATCGCTCTGACGAACTAGACTTTCTCCGTTTTCATTAGGCCGTCCTTAGCTTCGAACGTAGGAGGTTTTCCAGTGTTTAGGTACGGCAAAATGAACTACTCGACCATGTAGCTGGGATGTTCGCACGGCATTGAAGGATAGTCTACTCTTAAGGCTAGTATTGTACAAATGACAGACTGTCATAGCATAAGGTTATGCTGCCGTAGCTTCAACGCCGCAACCAATCCCATTTATGATAGTGCACAAAGCAGCGACTGCAGCCGGACACCAATTTCCGCGCCCGCATACATAAGCCACGCAGCATCACTTTCCTTGGGTCTAGTTCGGTCTACGAAACGCGGGAAGTCTTCCATCTCCGAAGTAAATCACAGGTAATCTCATTCACCCGTTCCACAAGTTTCATAGTAATCCACAAGAGTAAATGATCGACCTTGCTGCATTGTTCGGCGGTACTCGCGAACCAGGCAACGAAAGTGTCGGTGTATTTCTTGTTTCTCTGAAAGACTTTAACTAGGAGCGACTAGTCCATGACCGACAGGCTTCGGGGCTGTGCGCAATGAGCTGGATAGTCGAGCTAGAGGCTGCACATCTCGAGTGCTTGCAAGAGATCGTCCACGAGTTTTGATCGCTTTGCCTCTTGGAATATTTGGAGGTAGTGCTCGGAATAGCTGTGCTATAGTAGCCCGATGCACATAAGAAGGGAGTGCTCAAGGAATTTAATCAAATGGCTGTCAAAAGTAGAAGAGGTCAGATGAAGTACTGCTCATGAAAATAAGGAATAGGGTGACTATGATAGGTACAGACAGGTGCAGGTTGGTATGAACCAGAATCTTTCATATGACTCAAGCTCCATGATCCCTACGAATTGTTCACTTGACGATGTGCTTCCGTAGACTTGACGTCCAGGTCCGCCAGTCCGCGCTAGCCCATATCCGCTTAGCGCTTTCCTCACATGATACCGCATCTCATGCGTCGGGCAGCCTTGGCATTCACGAAACTTTGACATTCATCACTCATCACATCGATCCGCCCATTGAGCGTCCACACCACCCGCAATGAACTTCTCCGTCTTCCGGCCGGTCTTCCGACCCACGCGATTCCCAACACCTGCCGCAGCACACCGCAATGCGCCCTCAATACGGAGCCCCATACCCGCATCCACATCCCCATTCTCATCGACGGCACGGCTACTGAAGAGGAAGAAGGGAGGAAAGAACCTCACAGATCCGCGAATCAGTACGTCTATCTGTCTCCTTCGCCCCCATCCCAAAACCAGTCACAGTCCGAAGAAAAAGCTAACACTCTCTCCCAGCTGCCATCCGCTACCACCTCACCCACCCCCTAACCCCGCGGCCCCTCCACTTCTCCCGCAACCGCTTCCTCCGCCACTGGACCATCCACCGCGCCTGGATGCTCTTCCTGCGCAAGCGCCGCCGCGCCGAGGAGCTCGACCTCGAGCGCCAATACATGTCTATGCGTGCAGCGTGCGAGCACTTGCGTCTGCTCGACTCTAATGGCAACAAAGTGAGCGAGGCGGAGGCTGGAGGCCAGGGTCCCGATGCAGGAAGACTTGGTGTTAAGGGGAAGGAGGTTGGAAGGCTGTATAGGGCGGCTATGGTGAAGAGAGGGGTTTGGGGAAGTGTGCCTGTGGAGTATGCGAGGTGTCAGACGGATTTTCCCGCGAGGGAGGGATGGAATCATGGTTGGACGAAGAATTGAGAGGACATGGGTTTGGATGGAAGGGAGTGAGTGCGTTACGTGTGTAGGATATCGTGTATATTTGGTAGCATTAAATGCTGTACTTGGAGCCATCCAATGCCCGTTCAAGTGGTGCATCGTTCTCCTGTGGTTGTCAAAATATAAGCGTCAGATTCCTATGTTAGCCAAAAGACATGCAAATCACATGTCGAAGGGATGAAGAAGATTAAGCGATTGCGCAAGAACGGTATCTTGTAATATCAACGCCCAACGTACAGTAATATATGATATGCCGGATGTCACAACGCTGCCTCCTGGCAGTCTCTTCTCAGCTCCTCTCACACCCCCATCCCCCCAAAAGGCTACAAAGTTAATAATGAGCGTATGATGACAGAGGTCGTCGCCGTCATTAAACCATCCAATATCGTACCCCCAAAGAGAACCCAACAACCGTCGCCAAATATGTCCATCAAAGCGAATCAAAAGACAGACGCCGTCGGAGCTATGTTCCGGCCGGCCTGCCCAACCCCCTTTTGACAACCGCTGAAGTAGACGATAGCACAAAAGACGAACATGGAGGCACCGTAGTTATGCCGGCGGAAAGACGCTGAGCAATGCCGAGCAAAACGCGATGAAGCGATCCAGGAATGAAGCAGAAAGCCGAGAGAACGCCGCCCAATGCAGAGAGAATAGTAGACAGTAATAAAAGTCGTTCATAGGATGACGCAGCAGCCCTGGCCCTCTTTCTTGTCATGTGTCAACAGAGCCGCGCGGGTGGCAGCTTCAAACACATCGTCGACACCGTCGCCAGTAAGCGAGGAGCATTCGAGATATTTTCGGGCGCCAATCATCTCCTTCATGTCGCTGCCGGCCTTGGTCGTCGTGAACTTGAGAGATTTCTTGCGCATCTCTTCTTGGGCCAGCGGATCCTCGCGCAGATCCTTCTTCAGGCCGACTAATATGATCGGAATGCCAGGGCAGCGTTCCCGCGCCTCTTCAGCCCATTTGTGCTTGACATTTTCTAGCGAGTCCGGAGAGTCGACCGAAAATCCTACCAGGATCACATGCGCTTTGGAGTATGCGAGGGGCCGTAGTCGCTCGTAATCCTCTTGGCCAGCGGTATCCCATAGTGCTAGCTGCACCGACTTGCCGTCTACTCTGCAGTCCGTGACGTAGTTTTCGAAGACGGTCGGAACGTAACGCTGAAAGGGAAGGTTAGAATGCTACATTGAAGATCGTACCGAGGCGCAGGGGGACCCACTGTAGGAAAGTAACCGAGGGTGAAGACGCTTAGAAGACTAGTTTTGCCACAAGCTCCGTCGCCGATGATGACTAACTTCCTGTTGTGGTATGATCAGCATGATAAACGAAGGCGCGCCGTAGTGTTTCACTCGGAAGGCCGTTGGTCGGGACAAGCTGACAATGGTGAAACTGAGTCAATAGAAAAAGATTGAAGATCCAAGGAACACTTTGATGGAAGAGGAGAAGGTCAATGCGAGACGATATCTTGCTGACATGGGAGCCATGTAGGGCGCCTATTTTTAGACAAGGGTGTGCTCGGATCGGGAACACCAATGCAGGCGGTCGCAAAGGGCCCAGGGTCGCTGCTGTCCCCAATAATCGCGAGTGACGATCTCCGGGGATGCGCAAGGAATAGAAAATAAGAGATAATGGCGGAGGACGGCCAATGCAGACAGGGGTGGAGATGAAAATAGACAATTGAGAGAGGTGAGGGCAGAGAGAAGAAGGATTGAGGGTATGGAACTGCGGTTCGCAGCAGTGGTGCAGCTCCGGCGCAGGGATATGGATTGACAGGGGATAATAGAAAGGTTGTAGACATACCTGCGCATCACAGGCTCGCCGCCATTTTGTGCCATTGTGGACCGAGGGGTGTGCTGCAGCGTCGATAGCAGGTGGATGTAGCGACAGTCGATGGCTAAGCCGTGCGCGGAGGGTTCTGCGAAGAGATGCCTCGCTCCGGGTTATCAAGGTGCGCTCTGAGTGGTCGCGTGTGCTCCCCGATGCTGTCGCGAGTGCGCGTCGAGAGGCTCAGGGTGATGTCTCGGCGCTAGGTAGAAAGTCGGCAGCGGTGTCTGGGAGGTCGAGCAATGAACGGCTACGCGGGCGAGACAGCGGTCGCTCGGGTGGACAGTCTCACAGCGGAAGGTCGGGTAGGACCGGGAATGCGCGAGGGCGAGCGAGCGAACGAGTCGAGGGAGGAGGAGATGCAGTGACAGCGGCGGCGGACGGGGCGAGCGTGGGTTGAGGGCCGACGTGAGGGTGAGAAGCGGGACGGCGGCGGCTTTAATAGTGATGCGTAGTAGGCGATCAGGGCGCGAGCTGCAGGCACAGGCACAGGCACAGACGGAGCACAGGCGAGGACTAGCGGACAGATGCTCTAGCTCGGGGGTGTCGAGGGGCCTGTGGACGGTGTTGAGGATATGGGACAACCGCTCGGTCGCTCCTGCTGGGCTGGGGCTGAGTGCTGCTTGGACAGGGAAGGAAGGCGCGGCCTTGGCAGTGGCCAGTGGCCGACGACGCTAGCGAACTACAGATCTCCAAGGACAGCACCAGCGCCTTCAACACCCAAGTCGTGCGTCACGCAGGGCATGCCCACGGTCTGATCGCGCTTCAACACACACACGCCGCCCCTCGCGCAGCCTCTGCCGCCTCCCTGCCGAGATTGCTGCTCCGTTCGCTGCTCGTACGTTTCCAAAGCGGGGGACTCTTGCTCCTGCCTCTGCTTCCACGCGGCTCCTCCCACCTCTAGCCGCTGCTGGGACCCAAACTTTGCCCTGTGGCTCAACCGCCTCTAATACATCTGCACAGCACACTTCGCACCCCACGCCCACCCTTCGATCTTATGGCGCAAGGCACGAAAGCCGCGGCCGCACCAACGGCAACTCTCAACGGCGTCGGCGGCGCGCATGCCGCCTCGCCAAGTGCCCCCGCCGGTGTCAACCGCAAGAAGCAGAAGCGGAGGGAGAAGGAGGCCGCAAAGAAGGCAGCCGACCCGCAGCCCCAGCTGGCCCTCACGACAAACGGCACCTCGCCCTCAGCCCAACCTTCCGTCGCGCACCACCCCTCGCGCGTGCCTGCACCGCAGTACGCGGACCCAGACTACGACGACCCTCTGTACGACGACGATGGCGAATACTTTTCAGATGAGGAGGGCGACACGTACGAGGCCGTGTATGCCACCAATGGCCATTACCAGCCGGGCTATGCGCCGTCCCCGACGCCTGGTAGTGCGGGCAAGAAGGCAAAGAGGAAGAAAAGAGCCCCGCCCGCACCACCCCAACAAGCATACCACCAGCCCACGCATCACCCGCACCAGCACCAGCATCAGTCCATGGCCCCGCGCCCGCCCCACATGCAACCGCACGCCCATCAAGCCGTCCGAAAGTCCAGCTCGAACCGTGACCGCATATGGAATACGTCGACCAACGAAGAGAGGGAGCGCATTCGCGAGTTCTGGCTGTCGTTGGGTGAAAATGAGCGCAAGTCGCTGGTCAAAATCGAGAAGGAAGCGGTCCTTCGCAAGATGAAGGAGCAGCAAAAGCAGTCGTGCAGCTGCTCTGTGTGCGGACGGAAGCGAACTGCAATCGAAGAGGAGCTGGAGGTCCTGTACGATGCATACTACGAGGAACTCGAGGGGTACGCGATCCACTGGGAACATGTTGATACCTTCTTCCAAAGCGCTAACCCCGATTTTACTTCCAGTGCCCCCCACGCTCGTACTATAATGAGCCATCCCCCACCCGGCGCCTACGACGACACGGACGATCTATCGGGCGATGAAGAGGATGGTGACCAGGACTATTCCAACAGTGAGATCTCATCCGAGGAAGATTACAGTGACGACGAGCGAAGTTTACCACCGCCCGAGCCAACAGACTTTTTGCAGTTCGGAAGCAGTTTGCAAGTAAAAGGTAATAAGTCTGATATCGTGTCATTGCAGGAGGCTGATGTGGTCCGTAGGTGGGATCCTGACAGTCGCGGACGATCTGCTCAAGAACGACGGGAAGAAGTTCATTGAGATGATGGAACAGCTCGCAGAACGGAGAATGCAGCGTGAAGAGGAAGCATCTTTCCAGGCCCACCCCAGCACGTACAGGACTCATAGCCAGCACAGTCATCCGCATGCCCCGCCCGAAGAGGACGATTTCGACGATGAAGAGGACGACGAGGACGGATATGAAGACGGAGACTATGAAGAAGATGACGAAGATGAGGATGTGCGTACTCCGGCAAGCATATACACAGTTGGCTAATGGGCATAGGACACCATGACGGAAGAGCAGCGAATGGAGGAAGGCAGACGAATGTTTCAAATATTCGCAGCACGAATGTTCGAGCAGAGGGTTCTCCAAGCGTATCGAGAAAAGGTGGCTGCAGAACGGCAGCAGAAGCTCCTCGAAGAACTAGCTGAAGAGGATGGTTTGAAGGAGGCCAAGGAGGCTAAGAAAGCAAAGGAGGCTCAGAAGCGCAAGGAGAAGAAAGACAAGCAGCGACAGCAAAAAGCAGAGGAAAAGGCCAAGAAGGACGCAGACAAGGCCGCCAAAGAAGCTGAAATCAAGGCCGCGGAGGAGAAGCGCGTGGAAGAGCAAAGGCGGAAGCGGGAGGAGCAGCGGAAAAAGAAGGAGATGGAACGCAAAACGCTCGAGGAAGAGAAGCAGCGGAAGGAGGCCGAGCGGCTGAAGAGACAGCAGGAGGAGCGTGATCGTCAACAGGAACTGGAGCGAAAGGCACGAGACCAGAAAGCCCAGGAGAAGAAGGTCAAAGAAGACGCTAAGCGAAAGGAGCGTGAAGAACGCGAGGCAAGGGAAAAGGAGGCGCGTGAGAAGAAAGCCCACGATGACAAGGAGCGTCGGGAACGTGATGCCAGAGTCAAAGCGGACAAGGAACGTGGTCGAAAGGAAGAGCAAGCCACCACCGCCGGACAAACTTCTAGCGCTCCGGCGAAGAAGTCATCGCAGCCGGTGGCTGTGGCTTTACCTCCACAGCTGCTCAAGCAAACCTCCTCAACCGGCTTTCCGTCACCTCACGTAACACCGGCCGTCCCCAAGGCGCCGACTCCAAACCGACCGCGTCAAACCTCACAACAAGACTCGCATGGCTCGTCACCAAAAAATTCACATACGGGTGCAGGCAGCAAATCCATGTCTCCAGTATCACAGGCACAGGTCCCGGTGGTACCCAAGTCTATCCTGACAAAGCCGCCAACCACGCAGCAGTCTATGCCTGCAAACCACGTCCAAACCGCATCGCCGATGCCGCCAATCGGCCCGCCACCAGGCATGCAACCGCCTCCTGGTATGGGCATGGGTATGGGGATGCCACCAGGCCTCAATGGATATCCCGTTCAGGGATCGATGATACCGGGCATGATGGGTGGTCCTGGTCGCAACATGCCTATGTTTCCACCCCAACCAGGCAATCAAAACTTCCGCGCCTTTCCACCGCCTGGCATGCTGCCAAATCAGATGCCAATGGGCCGTGGATTCGGAATGGATGCGCCGCCTCCAGGCTTTGGACCACCGCCAGGTTTCCCTGGACCTGCTCACGTGCCCGGATATGGTATGGCGATGCCGACTCATTCGCGTCAAGCATCTGGATCGTACGACAAGTTAGCCACGGATAGTCCAACTGCTGCACTGCAAGCACAGCCTATTCAACGGCCCGCACCTATCCAGCGTCCCTCTAGCGTGAAGCCTCACGAGGCAAACAGACACAATGGGGCGGACGTTGATGACCTCGCGGACCACCTCGGCAGCAAAGCCCTCCTAGACGACGAAGACGACATGGCCGAGTTCCCAGAAGCGGCGCGTCGAACAAGCCTGCAACAACACGGCTCACTGAGAGGTGCTCCGCTCGGCTTTGGCTTTCCAGACCCAGGCCAGCCCAGACCGGATCTACATGGTCCGTTTGCTGGCTCAAGTAACGCCAGTGTATGGGGCACTCCTCCGATGCCGTTTCCGCTACCAGGCGGTTCAGGATGGGGCAACTCACCAACGTCGAGCATGTTCAGCAACCCCTTCTCCATGGTCGGCGTCCCTCGGGGCAACGAGCAGCGTGGTCCCAACGAACAGCGCATCGTCTGGCTCCGGAGAATGGTTTGCTCTACCTGCAAGATGCTGTCAATGCGACAAGCTGGAACTGATGGCTACGTCGATGCCGTAGAGGTCCACAGCCATATAGAGTCAGCTCGAGCGCCTTCAGAACTGGCAGTCACCATGCCAGAGATCAAAGAGTCTTGCGAAATCATCGGCGACGGCGTCAACGGCGGAGGTTCGCTCGAGTACAAAGAATCTGCGCCAAACCGCCTCTCACACATCAAGTTTATCGAAGCAGGCGGTCCTGCGCCCACGCTCGGCGAGATTGGTAGTCCCAGGCCTGGCCACAGCATTCCGCAGCCCATTGGTTTTGGTGGCGGACGTCCATTGTACGGTCTGGGTCCTCAGGCGTTTTGAGCGTGTTCCAATATCCCTTTTCTAGCTTTCCTTTGGCGCACACCTGGTGCATCACATCTGGCGCTCAGAGTAGCTCCGTGTACATTTGCACTAAGAGTATCTGAGAGCTGCTCCACAGTATGCTCTGAACCGAGTTGGTAGCTTGAAAGAAGTCTACTCCTCTTTTGAAACTTGTTATGATTTCTGGTGGTACAAGTGATGTTTGGTTATGTGACTGCTGTTGGAATGCTGCAGGTTTTGGCGCAGCACTAGATCTCGCTTCTTCGGCACTTCAATGGAATTTGATAACGTACGGATTGTTGGCATCTGTCGGAAGTGCCTCCATGGTGCAAGTATAGATGGGAGCGGAAGGGTTCCTCACTCAGGATAAGTGTGCGGCAACTTGGGTACGGGACCTTGTCAACCACGTGCACGCGCATTGCCGTGTCGTTGGCCAATTCCTTTCTTGAATGGCTTGTAAACTCTGACTGAGCATAAGCTCTACTTTGCGTCGTGCACGATAAGGTTTGCAGCAAAGCTGAAAGCTATGTTGAGCTGAAGAGTTACGCCAGCATCGTAAACGGGAAAGCGCGTCATCCGCCCTGCAGCTAGCGCTTAGTGGGGCAGAGCTGCGGCTCTTCAGGTACACGGTTGTCCCCGCAGCTGGCCGCACCCTTTACTTCCCCTCACCCTTCTGCCACCTCGCTGTTTATTTTACAGGTCCAATTCCTCACTCGTATCCGCTTCTAATTGCATAGCGTAGAGCTACTCCACTTTCCAGTTTCGACGTAGCACTTCTACAAGCGCAATGTCTGCCATCGTTGAGGCTGCCAACGCGCACCCCGCGCCCGAGGGACTGAAGTACCAGTACGGCACTTCTGGTGTGAGTGGATGCGACCCCTGAGAACCTGGATACTGGGCTGATCATTCCGAATAGTTCCGTACAAAAGCGTAAGGCTCCCGCAGACGGCGACGGATACTACAGCCACTAGCCCCTCTTGAACTTCGAGCTGACGGAGACAGCGACGTCCTCGACTCGGTCCTGACACGCGTTGGTCTTATCGCAGCACTTCGATCTCGCTCTTTGAAGGGAAAATGGATCGGCGTCATGATCACGGCGTCTCACAACCCGCCAGAGGACAATGGCGTGAAGCTGGTGGAGCCACTGGTGCGTCTGCACGTCAGAGGGTACGAGAGCACATGCTAACTCCACACAGGGCAACATGCTACAAGTACGTGGGAGTATCTTCTTCCGGCCATCGAAGCACTGCAACCGAATCGCCTCTAACGGATGTATAGGAAGACTGGGAGGTCATTAGCACCAAGATGGCCAACAAGGCTACTGCGGAGGACGTCCACGAGTACTACAAAGAGATCGCCTCACAATTCAAGATCGACCTTGAGTCACCCGCCCGCGTCGTTGTCGCTAGGGATACTAGGGCATCGGGCGCTCGCCTGCTAGGCTGTGTTCAGGACGGGTTGAAGGCGGCCGGCGCTGAGGTGAAGGACTTTGGTTACTTCACAACTCCACAACTCCACTATGTGGTTCGATGCTTGAACACTCAAGGCACGAAGGAGGAATATGGTGAGCCCACGGAGCAGGGCTACTACGAGAAGTTCGGCGCAGCTTTCAAGACTGCATTGAAGGGGAAGAAGCCTTCTGGAAGTCTGACGGTTGATTGCGCCAATGGAGTCGGTGGACCGAAGCTCACGGAGCTCATCAAGCACCTACCGCCTAAGGAAGAGGCCCTGGAGATTATTGTGATCAACGACAATGTTGTCAAACCGGAAGCGCTGAACGTCGATGTAGGACATGCCCGGCTAGACCCGATGTGGCTTCGTATGCTAATGTGCTCACCAGTGCGGCGCTGATTATGTCAAGACAAACCAGCGGGCGCCTCCCACGTCCAAAGCTGGTCCAGGCGATCGCTGCTGCTCTCTCGACGGTGACGCCGACCGCGTTGTCTACTACTTCAAAGATTCCGGCAACGTCTTTCGCCTATTGGATGGAGACCGCATCGCCACTCTCGTAGCCTCATTCCTTGGGGACCAAGTGCGTGCGGCTGGCCTCGCAGACTCTTTCAAGATCGGCGTGGTGCAGACGGCATATGCCAACGGCGCCGCTACGCAATACGTCGAGCAGCACCTCAAGCTCAAGGTCGACTGCACGCCTACCGGTGTGAAGTATCTCCACCATGCGGCGGAGAAGCTAGATGTTGGTGTGTACTTCGAGGCCAATGGCCATGGTACTGTCATCTTCTCTCACGATACCTTGGAGACGATTGCGAAGCACGAGCCCAAGAACCCTGGCCAGGCGGAAGCGCTCGACATCCTCCGCGCTTGTATCAACCTCATCAACCAGTCCGTCGGCGATGCCCTTAGCGATATGCTCCTCGTGGAAGTCGTTTTGGCACACAAGTCATGGAGCCCTCAGGAATGGGTCTCTACCTACACTGACCTGCCCAACCGCCTCCTCAAGGTCGTCGTCAACGACAGGAACATCTTCGAGGCGACGGATGCGGAGAGGAAGTTGGTCAAGCCAGAAGGCGTGCAAGCGCTGATTGACAAGGAGGTGCAGAAGGTCAGGCAGGGCAGGAGCTTTGCGCGCGCGAGCGGGACTGAAGATGCCGTTAGGGTGTATGCAGAGGCGGCTACCAAGGCGGAGGCGGAGGATCTGGCTAGGAAAGTTGCCGAGATTGTCAAGACTGCGGGGAGTGCGTAGGATGGTGCTTTCGTCGGCAGCTGGTGCCCACACACAAAAGATGTCCAGGTTCGGATGATGGGCATATGATGAACACATGACTCGCTAAAATAAAAGTCTGATTTTGATCACAGACGTTCCAACCATGGTCGCTTCGATGCAATGTGTTATGTTGACATTTAGTCTTCTGGTTCGGTAGGGTGAGGGGGGGTGTTCCGATTTGGTTGAACATGTTCACTTGTAGGGAGCACTTGACAGCTGGACATGTGGCCTAGGATAAGCGGCGACGTTGTGCGTGACCCAACCATATATTGCCGCGTGCTTTCGCATACCTCCTTCGTCAAACATATATTAAAATCGATAGTCCAAGAAATCATCCGTCGGTGTCACAAAGGCCATCAAAGTTCGCCACATGCACGTTGTGAAAAACGGCGACCACTGTGCACACGAGTGCGAAGGACGATAGCGTGCCTAACCCTCACTACAGCACTTGGCGGATCGGAAGTCGGAACACCAGCGGACGGAACCGCGTGCGTCGTCAGCTCACGAGGCGTCTACCGTTCCGCAAGGTACCGGCCAATCAGCACGCGCGCATGACGGAACAATCTCCTGGCGCGGTTGTTTGGGCGCGACGCTGGCCGGGTGTCTCCTTGCGTGTTGTTTCAGTCTGACCGGGCGCGTCTGATGGGGGGGGTCATGGTGTGGGGTGAGAAGCAAGGGAGCGTTAGGAGGGCCACAGTAGCATGCAGGTTTGCTGGCGGGAGAGACTGGCGGCTCGCGCTCGCAAAGAGGAAATCGAGCGGAAGATCGATAACGGTTTGGACGGCACTACGGCCTAGAAGATACGAAAATAGCCACAAGCTCTGGGCGAGCCGAAGTGGCGGGTGGGCAGCCAGCAGCGTCCGGGGCCCAATGAAGGACCGCCGACGTAGCGCCCCTACCAAAAATCATCCTTGCTCGTCATCGTGCGCTTCCCAACACTACGCGCCATTCTTCCTTTGTCCTTCACTTACACTCGTTGCTCAAAGGCCCTCTTTGTCCCCATACTATTCCTTTGTTGCGTCGAATCCGACTCTTCGACGGCCGCGTGTTTACTGAGTAGACGGCCGAATTAGCGAACCAATTGCTCGTCCTCATTCCGCACCCTCGGGACCTCGACCGTCGTTACGTGCTGGGCGCCCGTCCCTTCAGACACTCGCTACCACCCTTCCACACACGTATACCCACCTCAACCATGGCTTCAAGCTCCTCGGGTCCCATCGCCATGCGGCAGGACAAGAGCATCGACCAGAAGCTGCTGGACCTCATGGCCCAACCCTTCGGTTCGCAAGTCGCCCAAGACTCGATTCTCGTCGCCATCGGGACCTCTCTGGCCATCACAGCCGCCATATTCATCGCCTTTTGCATCCTGCGACCCTTCAATCAGATCGTGTACGCCCCGCGGCTACGCCATGCCGACGAGAAGCATCGACCGCCCCCCATGGGTAAGAGCCTATTCGCCTGGTGGAAGCCCGTCTTCAAGACGACCGAGATGGAATACATGCACACAATGGGAATGGACGCGACCGTCTTCTTGCGTATCGCCCGCATGTGCCGCAACATGTTTCTCGTGCTCGCCGTGGTTGGCTGCGGCATCGTTATTCCCGTCAACGTCTTCAAATCGACAGTATATCCTGGGCAGACGAGGGGGAGCAAGAGCATCATCTTTCTAATGACACCCAAGGATCTGTTCGGTCAGGCATACTGGGCATTCGTGCTTGTCGCTTACGCCTTTGATGTTATCGTTTGCGGGTTCCTCTGGTGGACATATCGCGCTATACACCAGCTGAGAAGGACATACATGGAGAGCCCGGAATACCAGAACAGCCTGAATGCGCGAACTCTGATGGTGACCGACATCAAGAAGAACCTGCGGACCGACCAGGGCATCGTCGAGATCACCGACAGCCTCCGAACCGTACCCGAGGTCCCGCGCGCCTCCATTGGCAGAAACGTCAAGGATATCCCTGATATGATCGAGGAGCATGAGAAAGCAGTCGTCGAGCTGGAGCAAGTCCTTGCCAAGTACCTGAAGAACCCGAATAGCCTGCCCGCCGTGCGACCTCTGTGCAAGCCGTCGAAGAAGGATCCCGAGTTCAAGAACAGAAACGGAAAAGTAGACGCCATCGAATACCTCACAGCCAGGATCCAGCGTTTGGAAGAGAAGATCCGACAAGCTCGTGAGAATGTGGACAAGCGAGACGCTATGCCCTACGGCTTTGCCAGCTACGAGACGATCGAATCCGCGCACACTGTTGCCTTTGCAGCACGGAGCAAGCACCCAATGAAATCTACAGTGCAGCTGGCTCCGAGGCCGAAAGACATCATCTGGAAGAATCTTCCCTTGGACCCGAAAACGCGACGATGGCGGCGCTTCATCAACCGAGTCTGGATTATACTTCTGACGGTCTTGTACTTCATTCCCAACGCCTTCATCGCCGTTTTTCTCGCACAACTTGGCAACATTGCAATCCTCTTCCCCGAGTTCGGCACCGAGATGCAAAAGAATCCAAGGACATGGGCGGTCGTGCAAGGTATCGCTGCTCCAGCGCTCACCTCGCTGTTCTACTACTTCCTACCGATCATCTTCCGACGACTCTCTGTCAAGGCTGGCGACCTCAGCAAGACCTCCCGTGAACGACACGTCATCTCCCAGCTGTTTTCCTTTTTCGTCTTCAACAACCTCCTCGTCTTCTCGCTGTTCGGTGCCGTTTTCAAACTGGTTATCGCGACCGTCACTATAGCGAGGGAAGGTAACAGGACTTGGCTCGAGATCATCGACGAGGTCCATCCCTTCATGAATGTCATGATCGCACTCTGCGATATCTCGCCTTTCTGGGTCACATGGCTTGTACAGCGTAACTTGGGTGCCGCCATCGACTTGTCGCAAGCCGCCAACCTTGGATGGGGCTCCTTTTCGCGAAAGTTCTTGAACCCCACACCACGAGAGCTCATCAAACGGACAGCTCCTCCACCGTTCGATTATGCGAGCTACTACAATTATTTCCTGTTCTACTCGACTGTTGCGCTCTGCTTTGGAGCTCTGCAACCGATCACTTTGGTGGTCACGGCGTTCTACTTCAGCATCGATTCGCCGATGAAGAAGTATCTGCTACTGTAAGCTCAACCCTGAATCTTTCTCGCTACACTAGCTAACTCCATCTAGGTACGTCTTCTGCACGAAAAACGAGACTGGAGGCCTGTACTGGCGTACTGTCTTCAACCGGTTCCTCACTGGCGTTTTCATTTCCAACTGTGTCATTGCTCTTTTGGTCGTCGCTAGAGGTGATCAGCGAAACATGATGCTCGGCGCAATGGCCCCAATCCCTCTTCTGCTCATCGCTTTCAAGTTTTACTGCAAGCACGCATTTGACAACTCGATGAAGTACTACACCAAAGGCGAGTCGCCAAAGGGTGTCGAAGCGCCTGCGCCAATCGACAAGGACGCCAGAAGGCGCGATCGTGTTGCCGTTCGTTTTGGTCACCCTGCGTTGTACCAGAAGTTGACCGTGCCGATGGTGCACGAAAAGAGCAAGCATATGCTGAGCGAAGTGTACCGTGGCCGCCTCGATGGCGATGTTGGTGGTACGGCTGGTTTCAGCGACGTTTACTCGATGAAGCGCATGAGCAAGGAGCATCCAGGCAAAGCGGCTGGCGCTACTGGACCATTCGAGTTCGTCTCGGAGAACAACATGGATTTCGAAAATTTCAAGGACCGGCCGGAATTCAGCGACGAGCATGGCGACGGATCAGTATACGGACAAAACAGCAGACCTGGGACACCAGCCTCAGCGTTAGGCACCGACCGCGGCCGATCGGCTTCGCGGGATTCGGAACGCACATTCTCGCCCGAGGAGGGTGGTGTCACATATCCTGCTGGATACCACCACACGCCATCGAATCTACGCGAGTATAGCCCGAGCCCCAACAACGGCTTTGGAAGGTCCCAGGCCAGCGTCAACAACCCGTACCAGACTCCTGACAACACGAATCTACTACAAAGTGCGGCGCCTATGGGCCACGAAACACCTTATTCGCCATACACACCTGACCAGGATGGTGGCCGGACGGACTATTTCCATGGCCCGCCTAGGTTATGAATGACATCTGAATGACCTTTTTCCTTTGTACTTTGTGTCTACGTTAATGCATGTCCCAGCGCGGGACTTCTGTGGGCATCTAGATGGCGTTTTCAAAGGGTTTTAGAATATCTTGGAAATTGTCGTGGTGAAAGAGGATGGGGAAGGAGAGGTGGAGGATGTACGAGCGCGAGAGTGCTTGTTAGATACCATGTTTGCATTGAGCAAGCCGTCTTGGTTGGCTTCACTGGCCTTTTCTTTTGTTAGTGCGTATGCAGGTAGCGGCGCTGGATCGGTGCTCTGTGTCGCGAATATTAATAGTATGTTCTTGAGGTCTTGTTCGGTTTGCTTGGTGTTTGTTGTTCTGGTGTTCAGTCGATGTGGCTGAATGGGGCTATGTCGTTTGCAGTGTATGTTTCGCACAGCATGCGGCCTTGGTCATGTCATACGCGTCCGATTTTTTTCTTCCCTTTCGTGGGAAGTGTATAGGTAGCCTACGCGCTTCCTCGACATTTCCTCCTCTACACAGCTATTCGTTTTCAGTCTTTGAAGACGAATGGAGGATGTCACGCATGGAGTTGCTCTCTGGAGGTCTTTCTCACTAAAGTGGGAGACGCAAAGGGCCCTCGGGACTGGACTGTTGTTCGCTCGCTGACGCCGAGTCGATACTTCGATATATTTCCTCACCGTTTTCTGATGTGCTCCTTTCTCTGGCTTGGGGTTCGATTGGAACCTTTGGGAATGCGGTTGAGGGAGAGTGTGTCGGAGTTGCGACCAAAGTCGTAACCTTCAGACCCTATGAGGAGGAAGCGGAGAGCCGAAATCCAAGAAATCGGCCACGCATGTGGTGCGGCGCGGTGATTTGCACTTCAAGGGTCCAAATCTGATCTTGTGTTGACGGTCGCGTGTTGTTGTCTCGAAAATCTAGCGCATGATACAATGAGTTGGAATGTATCCAGTTGTTTTAAAGCATGAAAGACCTCTGAAAATGAGGGATTGGAATACTTTAGCTGATACAAGTATGCATTGACTCCGCTGGGTCGTCCTTCTTTATCTCTCACATCCACTGCAGCTGCAGCATTGTTGAGTTGTGCTTCATTTCGTGATTGACAGCCAGAGATGTATTATACCGCCAAACAACGCTAAAGACTGCCGACGACTGCTCAATAACCGTTCCTGCGTTGAGGTCATTCTCTTCCCTCTAGTTATGGCCCGTTTACGAAAGTACTTGGACGTGGGTTCGGCGTAAAACACAAGCAGTTCATGTGAGCAGAGGCTTTGTGAGGGGTTTCCTCACGAGAACTTGATGTAATGGTATTAGACATGTTATAGTTCAAGATGTTCTTGGATCATCAGAAACGTCTTTTGAAGTTCAGAAGAAAATAGTATCTAATACCAAGGACGATTGAGTAGAGTATCGTCTCGTGGATGAATTCATCAGGCTAGGTATACATTGCGTTCTCCGCATTTCTGCTATGTGGCTCTACATGCACTACACTTGGGATTCAGACTCTAGGGCACATAGAAGAGATTCTGAACAGTGAGTTGGGTTTGTTCAACTATGTACATGCTCGCAGCCTGCTAAAAACCGATTTGTACAATATCCGGGTCGAATGCGGTATCCCTGATACTCCAACAATTCCATAACAGGGCTAGCGGTCAGATTTGTCCTCGTCAAGTTTTTCCTCGTCAAGTTTGAGTCCGCACAGGAAGATACCGACGTCATCAGAGTCCCGGAACTTATCTATCAACAGCCTGTTAGGAAATAAAACTGGGCAGCAAGAGTACTTTACATAAGGTTACGAGGGGACAACTAACCATCTTCCAACCCACCAAGTACCATGACATGTGTCATTCCATTGTATTTATAATGAAATAGTCTAACAGGACTTGTCGCTGTCCATTTTGCGACATACGGATCAATATCGAGTGGCTCTGGGAGGCTCAGCCTTGGGAATAGCTTTGAAGCTGTACATATAAGCGTGGGCATGTAGAAATGATGATGAAGAGAAAAGAACTTACGACAAGTGACAGTCCAGGTATCGTGGTGGTAGTCGAGTGGATGAATGGAGAAACCGCGGGAAGCCATTCCTTCGGGCTGCAGCGTGATGGTGCTGTTATCTACAAAGATCTTGCTAGTATCTTCATTAAGGTAGACCGTACGTCCGCTAGCCCCGATGATGACTGGTGCGGGCTGAAAGCATTTGCGGTTTCGGTCGTTGATGGTCATGAGGTCCGCAACGCTGCCGTTGTGGATCTGGTGGCGCAAGCGACTAGCGTGACTGAGGATTGCTTGTGGTCGCGACCGTTGGAGTTGGCGAAACAGCATCGTGGCAGTTGAGCACGGTTTAGAGCGTGGAATTTGAATTTCAGAGGAGCGGGCGTACCTTTAATAGTAAACGCGAAGCACTAGCCTTGTTAAAATGGAACTGCGTAGCTCATTCAAAGGTGTTCACTAAGGATACAGGTAATTAAATGAGTCATGGTGGTGTTGTAACGTTGTGGGCTTATCACGCGCATCATGCGAGCTCACTCCCCGCCGTGAGAGTGAATGTCACCATCACATGATAGCGCGCTACGCTAGCGCACAGACAGCAGTTCCAGCTATACATCTGCTCCGCCTAGCTTAAACCCTTTCCTTTTTCGTTCAATGAGAATTGTATTCGCATCAACAGCATGTACATTATGCCAGCCATAAGCCTGCAGGTGGCTACCAGGTGTTCGGTCGCCGGGATACGCTCAGGATTGGCTCGCACACAATCGCTTTCCAACACGCTATATTTCATCCGAGTCAGGTATCTAGTCGTTGATGACAACTGACAGTGACGAAGGCGATGAGCTTGAGCCTCTGTCGTCTCCACGACAAGTACCCAGGGCGAATCCATTACAAACACTTTCGTCTTCATCCGCTCTTAGTGTGAAGCTGAACTCGCAGCGATCTCACCAGTCATCATACCAACCGTCACTTCCTCCATCGCCCACTCGCACGCTCACAGATCTCTCACCGACCCCTGAGCCCGAATCGTCAACCTCACCGAGATTGTTGTCACGCAGCATCCAAGAACTCGGGCACATGTACCAAGTCTCTAATGCAACTGCGAAATTGAAAGTTTTGAGAGCGGCAGAAGCTGGAGGGACTGCTGCTGCCGGCCGCTTGATCAACTATTTTGAACCCTCTCCGTAGACCGAGTTCACCCCCTCGCCCATCATCTTCCCAGAGTATGGCCTATTAGAGTAGTACATTGTAAGTGAGGTGTAAATACGAGAACCATGTGCCAAGGTCGGAATAAGGCCCACTATCTTTGAAGAGCTCATTTCTATCAACCAACTTATACTCCGTCTCAACGTCGAGATGGTTCTAAATACAACTGAATCGGGATGACAAGAATCATTGAATCCCCGTGCACAAAACCGACCTCGTTTTGATGTGTGCTACTCTTGACCTCTTCCTTCAGCGGTCGCAGCAAACTGATATTGAGCCAGGTACTCTTTGATAGCATTCTTTTCTCTAGTCGAAAAGCTAACAGGTACACACCTTAGCTTTTCAACATCGACCTTCTTGAAAACGACCATGTACGTCCCCGCCGCCAACGCCTCTCCCGCCTCCCCGTACCCGCCCGTATCATTGAAGATCGACATAACAGTCCTCCCATCTTCGACCATCTGTTTTCTTATATGCTCGCCCACGCAGGTTACGCTGAACAGTCCAGGTGTGCTGACGCGAGTGATCCAAAGCAAATACAGCGCTGGCTTTGGAGCGGCTGGAACGAGGCTCGAGCAGTCGACTATTGAGAAATGGGGTGCTGCGGCAGGGGAGCTTCCAGCCTGGCGGGCGAGATCTTGGAAGAGTGTGTCAAGCTTGAATTTGGTGCATTGGATGGGTGACATGGAGGTAATGACAACACATGGCTTTTCGTGTGCGCGGTCGCCGGTCTCTGACACGGTCGTGAAGATATCAGTTTCTGCCATGACCCTGGAAGTTTTGACGAGTAACAAGTATAGTCGGGGGTGTCTCTAGTATTTGAAAGACAGAGTCCTACGCGAAATAGTGTCTGGTGTTTGGTAGGATTGATGACGTAGCTAGGATTCAGCCGAGATCGGTACCGTGTTTCTTGCGCTCCGATGGACCTCACCTAAACTCCACCGCCAGCACATATCCTGATAGCAACGAGACTAATTCGCGTCACTGCACGGAGATCTTGTTCGTTTGCTTGCCTACATTTTCCGCGCAGAGTGCCGAATTCTCCCATGCGGACCACGCCGACATCGAAGTTGCACAATCCCCCCTCGAACATAAGCGAAAACAGAAGGAGTGAATGGAGACGACTATGAGATGTATGACGCGATGAAAAATTCTGGGGGTGGTAATTCGTAGATAATCTTTCGCTTTGATGAGAGAAATTAAATGGCAGATATCAGGCTCACAGGGTCCTCATGTCGCCAGAACCACTTGAACGTCTGTTGAACTCCAACTGTTCAGTCCGAAAGCTACCAGTTCGAACCAGTAGACCGCGTCCGACGTATTGCTTGGTTAACGGTTTCTACGGAGTCGTGGAGTACTCAAAGAGTACAACTAAGCCAAAACCAAGTCTTTCGCTGCTGTTTCCTCGACTACACTGCTCCTTTAACCCGGGATTCGGATCACACACCGGCCTCCCCTCGCAGAGGAGGCCCGCCGACTAAACGGAAAACACATGTTGTAATTACTCACTACAGGCCCTGATATTCATCTCAACGTTTCAACTTCACCGCCGTTCACCGCGCTAGCAAGGATCACTCACAGCATTTTTTACCAAACCCTATCGTTCTCGAGGTGAAGGTCGAAGGTAAGCGAGATCCTGTGAGATCCGAAGGCGCCTCGACCTCTCTTCCTGTGGTCTTTACTTGGCCCTACATAAACACTTTTCGACCATCTTTTACTCCCTCTTGTACACAACTACTGTTCCACCTTCGACTCTTTTACAGCACTCCGACGAAACATCTCTGCTCTTCAACATCGAATCCTACACCCTTATCCAAATGAACAACCGGCTGGGCACCATCGATCCCGCCATGGCAACTGAAGATAAGTTCCTCGACATGTAAGTCCTCGAAAACTCCCACTCCTACTCCAATCCATTTCTAACACTTTTTCCAGGATCCAAGGACCAACCTTCCAAGTCACCGTCGGTACTAAAACGCCAACCTTCGAACCTCAGATCTACCACCTGCCTCGTGCTCTCCTCAGTGCCCACTCCGGATTCTTCCGCGACGAGATTGCGCAGCAGATTGCCAAATTATCTGCTTCCAACACTTCCTCGACCGCCATTAGCAATTCATCGACTTCCACAGCAACTCCTGAGGCTACCAAGTCAATCACAACACCTCCTCCCACAATAAAGGTTGAAATATCCCTCCTCACCACGGACCCTGTAGCCTTCGGCCTCTTTCTCCGCTTTGTCTACCAAGGCCGCGCCTCCTTCGACCCACAACCCAACCATCCCTTTGGCCCGGGTACTATCTCCCTCCCGCAGCACAACTCGTCCGGCCTCCAGGCTTCCCTGTTTCCACCTAGCATCTACGCGTGGATCCTCGGTGTTTTTCTCCGGGCCCCTGCTTTTCAGAACCACGTCCTGCAATACACCCACGCCGCTCTTGGCCGCACCATCTTCCTCACTCCGCAGCTCGTGTCCTGGATCTATACTCATATAGGCCATAAAGGTCCTGATGATGCTCTCGGCCGCCTAACGCTCGATACACTGATCTCATACTGGGCGGAACCGACGATGCATGTCATCAAGTCCGTGGACATGAACAACGCATGGATGAAGGTCTTTGCGGAGTTCCCGGTGCTGCATCGCGAGTTTCTGTTCGGGCTGCAGCGCAAGAATGTGCCGTTACCTCAGCCTTATATGGTGGAGACGCCGGGAAACGGGCTTGGGGGATATGGTCCAACGTATAGGAGCAGGCCAAGTCCCGCGGCATTATCGGCTGCGGCAAGGGCAAAGAAGGAACCGCAGCAGCAAGCTGGACATGTACCGAAGTTCGGCTTATCTAAGAAGAGCGGGGAATCTAAGAGGTCGGGAAGTGTGAAGAAAAAGGACGTACCTCAGTTGGTCATCAAACAGGAGGAGCAATCGAGTCCTCTCTCCAGGATGCCGTTCGCTTCGGAATCTAAGAATGGTCGCTTCGCAGACCCAACTCCCGCCGCGACGTCGACGCAGCCCCAATCTCAGTTTGCAATTCCGATTACGACACAGAACCAGCATAACCCTGGCAGAACTGCTCCGGCTTCGACGCAGCGTCATTCTCGATCTGCAACTCCGATCACGACTCCAAATCAGGAGTATCCAGGCAGTGTTCCCGACCTTTCGAAGAAGCGAAGTGCCTCGCCTTTGCTAGTGCACAACAACCCCAAACTGCAGAGGTTGCTTCCAAAGTCCGCCGCGGAAGTGGAAAATCTTGATATGAAGAAAAGCGAGGAGGAGAAGTCTGCCACCGCCACAATCACGGCCACTACGCAACCTGGTGTTGGAGAGAAGGAGACTGCGATGTCGCACGATAAGGAGAAAGGCCAGATGCAGAATTCTTCTGCCGAGGACGTCGATGCTAAGAGTAATTCCAAGTAGTGGGTTGGGGGATTCAGGCCGCTGCTTATGAAGGCTATAAAATTGCCCGAACGATTGGTAGTAATGGCCGAGCGTAACTTCTCACTTTTGGGAGGTCGGAGGTGGTGCGCCGCGTGAGCCTTGTAGGGTTTGGAATTAACTTTCTCGTTCCAATCGTCTTGCTTATGGTACTCGGCGAGCGTTAATGGTCGGTTCTCTCGCTTTGCCTCTATTATCATAGATAAAACGTATTGTACCCAATTCTATCTCAGATGATGTCACAGCCCATTTTAGTTTCCTTCCCACCCCAGGCTACTACTGTCTGAAGGAGTCGATTCTTTCAGGACCCCGGTCTACATACATTCAAGCTGCCGTCGCATTCGTCTACAACTTGAACAATCACTCGTAGCATAATATATCCAGAACTCCTTCAGATCGTCATCCGGAACCTCGTCCTTACTGCTTGATACTAACCGCGTACATGTATCTCACCTTGGCTTTGCAATTTAGTTCCATCGATTTTGCTCATATGTAGATGTCTTTCAGCATTCATCTGGTGTTCTCAACATCAATACACATTCTTCAAACAAATACCTCTACGCATGCATTCCACTGCACATTCATTACGCCACCGCCATATCTTGTAAAGCTCTATGTAGCTACTCCCACCACAACGCATTTGAACAACCCTTGCTACATAATTCATGGCCACCATGCTCCATATCGGACCCATCTGGTGGCTTTAGTGAGCTGCCCCGTATTTGCTATCGTATTAGTGCGTACGTCACAGACCGAGAATATGCAGAAAATGCTGTCTCTCATAATCACACACAGCATAGCGCAACAATACTATATGCTTATCGTATCTCATTGAATCTCAAATCACTACAGCTATTCAAAGCTGACCCAAGCTTACTAATGCCCAGGTTTTCTAGTATCACAAGTCATCATCTCCCTGTCTCGATCACAAACCCCCTACTTTGCATGCTTGACTGGCGACTAGATATCGATAACCTTCACCATTCCCGGCTTGACCGCAATGGCGCCACCAAGATCCATAGTCCGGTAGAACTCTATCTTGAACTCCTCATGCTCTAGCCGCATCTGCTCGACCTCAGCATCCATTGCCTCTCGCTCCTCAGCCATCCGCGCCAGCTTCTGCTTGTCCACCTCCAGCTCGTTCCAGATCCTCTGATCTTCCGTCTCTTCGTCGTCATGATAGTCAGCATAGCCACTCTCGGTGTGGAAGTCGTCTTGAACAGGTGTTGGAGTAGACACGCCGCTCTTCTTGCGATCCTCCTCGGGATTCTCATTGTGCGGGCCAGCGCGGATATGGGACGCGCTGTGGACCAAGTGTGGCGCGGTGGTAGAGACCAACACTGGGGCCGAGATGCTCGGAACCATAAGCGGCGCATTCCTGCTGCGTGTGGAAAAGGCGTTGAAATTCCGAAATCGGCGTCCGATATCACTGGAGGAGGCATTGTCGGCTATCGTCGGCGATTTCACATGATCGGTGAATTCGCCTCGGACCTGCGTCTTGCGCGTGTTGAAGTATTGGGATAGTTTCCGAGTGGGCCTCTTGTTTACTGCGGAGCTTGCGAGGCTCTCATCCTCGCCGCCGCCGAGCTCGACTTGCACCTCATGCTGTTTGTCACTCTCGCCCGTCGTGAAGGCCGTATCGATTACGGTAGGTTGCTCTGAACCCTCGGGAATGCTCACGCCAAGTGTGCGAGCTGCTCTAGGAGTGATAGGAACCTCACGCACTGGAGAGGCTTCACCTAGACGAGGGGGACAATTAGCAAGTACATCAGAAGCGTCACTTGTACCGTGCGATTGCTCACCAGCCATGAAAGTCTGCTGAAAAGTATGTGAGATGGGCGCCATGATAATCCTTTTGATCCAGTTCTTTCTCGACTTCTTGGGCGTGGTGGGCTGGGCCTTCTTGGGTGTAGTAGGCTGAGCAACGTATGATCTCGGTCTCGGTCTGACTTGAGTGGTCGTTGGGGACTGCGGTATAACCACTGGTTTCCGCGGTATGACCACTGGCGACAGAATAGCGGGGGTTGAAGACTGCAGATTAGGCACAAGTGGTGAAGGCGGCGTTGGTGAGGTGGGAGACTGCAGAGTAGGAGCTGGCGGGGGAGGACGCGTCGGTGAGGTTGGAGTGCCAGCGTCAGTGATGGTGAGAGCCTCAGTCCCTGTGACAAGGTTGCGAATGCTGCCCGCGTCGCTGATGTCCTCGTACTCGTCGAAGTCGTCAAAGTCGATGAAGGCGGACGCCGTAGCGCTTCTCAAGTGAGTAGATCTTCGCTGGAAGCGTACTTCACGCCGCGCCCTTGTGCCGGCCCTGCGTTGGAGCTCGCCGCGCGTAGCACTGTTACTCGCATTAGCCATAGTTCTTGATTTCCAACAGTTGAAAACCCCAACTGCATAATTGGGTGACAATGTAGCTGTGTAGAGGGAAAGGGTCGAGCCTAGGAGATACATACAGGGTCTCCAGCGGCGGCGGCCGCCCCGTTGCCGTGGTGAAGCAGACTCCCAAAACATGATGACGGCCTGGAGCGTGGTGGTGAAAGCGGGAAATTGAACGCGTGCGGGGGTGAAGTAGAATCAAGCTTTATGAGAGGAAGGCGTGCACAACAACAAGCGTGGACGGACCTCATAGGCAAGGCAGGTGCGGGGCAGGCACCAGAGCAAACGCTTTAATGACGAGTCACTCGTAGGGTGAATGGACACGGGACAAAGGCGATGGAATGATATAGAGAGTGAGGAATGTTGAGATACAAATCAGTGCTCTTGGGTATATGAATAGGTGTACTATGTGCTCCCAATGTCGGTCGACTCGCTGCCCTCTAAAGAATAGAATGCCCTGCCGTGCTACATAACAGTCCCCAAACGCCAGGCAGTTTACCATAATCATTCAATCATGTCAAGTCAAAACCATTATTTGCGGTCAGTAGAGTAGCTGTACCGCGCAACCTGCTCAGTCACACCCCCACTTCCACTTCTCGCCCTCCCTTCTTGAGCCGAAGGCGACGGGACATCCATAGAACTCCTCAGCCCAATCCCGCTGAGATTGAGATTCGCCGTTGGGGTTGTAGGCGGACTCGTTGTCTGTCGGCCCCTGCCAAGCATACCGCCCCCACCACCCATGGATTCCAGCGAGTCTGGTTCGTGAGCAGAAGCAGAAGTCGACGTCGAAGGGGACACCCCTAACCCACGGTGATGCTCTACAGGTCTTGGCCGGGCAGAGAGAAAGTCTGAAATGTCCGCTTCGCTCGTGCCGAGTCCCTCAGGTGTCTTGGGAGATGTTGGAGAAGTAGGTTTCTTCCCAGGCTGTTGAAGTCGCAGAAACTTTTCGATGGCGTTGCGGTCATCGTCATCGTCGTCCTCATCGGAGGTGCCCTCAAAGTAGTGGTCATCCCAGACTGTGGAATCTCCTGTAAGAGTACGTTGATATGGCCGTATTCTTGGGTTGAGTGGCGCAAGCTCGTCAGCGACTTCTCTAAGTTCACTCTCTGTCCGCTTGACTGGAGGATTGGTGTCCTCCTGTCCCTTGACACGTTCTCCATCTTCTTTAACTGGTACGTTTATGCCCTTGGCGCGATCAATTGCAGGCTCGTGCTCATCGCGCGTCGTTGCGGAATATGTATCTGCAAAGTGTGTGTCACACAAGTGCTTGATAACAGGCCATCCGTAGGCGTTGGCGAACATGCGCCGGACGACGATGTTGTTGTGCGCATCTGGCTCGAGTCGCACCAACACCTTCCGCCACGACAAGTCTCTGTGATAAGCTCGGGCGATCTTCTCCTCCACGCGTATATTGACCTCTTCAGTGGTTGCAACGGACTGCTGGGAAGCGCTGCTCTCGCCCGAAAAAGAGCGACCGCCAGCCTTCTTCTTTGTGAGTGGCGGAGGAATGTCCTCTGGATGGTAGACACGGTCGTGGAAAATGGTACGATCCCGAGTTGACGGATCTATGATCCAAGATTGTGGAGGAACCGGTGGGCTCAAGAGATCGCCCGCCGATTCGAAAATGGTAGTCTTCGGCGGTGCGGCGACATGGCTCGGATCATTGGCGACCGAATCGCCACGAGTTGCCTGTGGTCTTTTTGTACTAGGCTCGGCGTTATCAGATGAAGACGCCTCCGCATTATCGATCGCCTCTCCCTGCTCCATTGCAATTGTTTGACTTCTGTTAAACATCTTTTTATCTTTGTTGGTGTGCTTGCCCGAAGGACGGACGTAGCTCCAGAGCTGCATGAGGGTCGAGTCTTGGTTGAGAAAGGATGGTGAGCGGCCTTTCGGCCCCTGCTTCTGTCCCTCCAGCCATTGATTGGCGGTTGGTCCTGCGGCGGCTTGAGCCTCGTCGTCTTGGTTGACGACATCAGCACTGGGTTGAGGAACCGCTGTGTCGTCCCCGCTGAAAGAAGGCGATTCGGAACCATCGTTGACATTATCTGAGAAAGTTACTCGTGACGGGTTCGGTGAGGTGCTCTGGCCAGCCAGCTGGCCGAAACCCCACACAGCGACAGTTCCGATTAAACCATTGTCTCTTCGTGCCTTTTCGACTTTGCCAAGTCCTCTCCAGTCGAGGAAAAGCAGGCAGCTTGTACGAAGTGGCACGATGCCGTCGTTGACAACATTGGAATAGACGGTCCGATTGCGAAACATGCGAAGCACAACATGTGCGGGCCCAGTAGGAAGAATACGGAGAAGAGGCTTGGTACCAGAATCGTCCTGCTCCTGCTGCGACTGCCCACCAAGACCACTGACCATGGCAGTCCATCCGCTCCGTACCACGGTGGGCGCCCTCCATGTCAAGCCCAAATCCTGCCCAGTTCTGCCAACCAAGCCGAAGTCCAGGGCGAATTTGACGTACATCGGATTCTCATTGCTCAAGCCCAGGAGTGGGGATGCCATGGTGATAAAGTTGATAGGCTTGATGTTCTCGAAGAATTGAGGGGAGTGTTTGTATATGTATGCAATAGCATAGGTCTGAACTAGCCCGCCCAGGGAATGACCGACGAAGCTGATGCTTGTGAATTTGTACGCTCGCCTAGGCTCATGCTTCACACTCGCATGCCGAATACTACTGCCTGCGTGAGCGGGAATGCCGGGGTCTGATTTGTCCTTGCCTGGAGAAAAGACGGCGAGCTTGGGCTTTTTAATCGGAAAATACGGTTGGTCTGGGTACGTCATCTCGAGAACGAACTTTGCCAATCTCTTTCCGAGATACTGGATGCCGCGCTCGGTACGAATCACGTTTTTATCGAAGCCGCGGACCACAATCTCCTCGTCATCGTCGTCCTCATTTTCTGGTATGCGATCCTGGCCGCCTGATAGCGGGGCGGTAGAGATGTCGTTCTGCTTGCTGTTGGCTTTCGTTCCACGTTCTCCTTCGCGTCGTGCTCTTCGGTCTTCCCGTGCTTGCCTAGCAGTGGCGTCTATGCTCTCTTTGAGATACAACATGTCGGCCCCGAGATTACTATGCAGGCCATGTGTGACGATGACGAGATGAATCTTCTTCTGCTTCCGTGTGTCTTCCTCTGGGCTTCGGTGCGACTCCTTCGACTTCCGACTGGCTGGTCGCTCTTCCTCCTTCCATTGCGGCAGCTCCGGCTTATTCCACAAGCTCGTGGTATCGTCCACAACTAGCTTGACAGCTTTCGAGTACACGCCCTTGGTGTTGGCGACGTGCTTAGACTTGTGCGACGCTTTGCCCTGCTGGTGATCCTGGACCTGCCCAGGCACTCCGTGTGTGTTACCCGTGAGTGCCGTGAAGCCCAGATCGAGTGATCTTTCGTCGCGCGCAACGAGGAGCTCGTAGCTGACAGAGGCCGAATTGGAGAATATAATCTGTGAGGCGATCTCGATTATCCATGTTGCGCTCTTGGGTTTCCCAGCATCCCGCTCCGCATTCCCACCACTCTCGCGTATGCGTTCCGGCACCGTCAGCCTCGCGGTCCAGTAGCCGCCCGCCTTGAGGTTCGGCTCGAATTCTGGCGCACCCTCTTTCTTTGGCGACTCGACCTTCTTGTTCGGATTGAATGTGGACGGATAGGCGGCGACGTGGAGGGTATAAGGGCCGTGGAGGTAGGCGGCGCGGAGGGGCATGGCCGCGGTATTCCGTATTCTGACATGGAGAACGGCTGGGCTGGGCAGTATCCTGTCTTCGGAGGGCGTGTATGTGACGGTGTACCTAGACAGCCGTCAGAACTTCTGAACAGCATCTTGCCTCGCAGGAAGCGTCTACCTCACCACCTCGCCCACCTTGACGACGCCCGTCTGGTGGAGCAGCAACATCCTGCGCGCGCGCTGCTCTTCAAGCTGCAGCTCCTTGCGCGAGGACAGTAGCGTAAAGTACGAGGGTCGCGCGTCTTGGAGGCCCGCGTCGGGAGTCTGGGCGAGCGAATATGTTCGAGGCGTGAGCAGCATTAGCGGAGAGCTAACAAACTTTGGTTCGGCGTGTGGGTGGCGGCAAACGGTGGACCAAGGTTCCGGATGCGCATCATAGGGAACTATGCGGCTAGCAGCACTTGCGGATGGCGCCGGGCGGGTGTTATACAGGAGGATGAGAAGAGCGGCGCAGGGCTCGCACGGCTGCAGGTCATGCCGCGAGGTTCAGATGGGAGGTGGCCCGTCACTTGCTCGCGTGGCTGGCCGCTCTCACTAGCATTGGGCCCGGGAGGCGAGCGGGACAGGCATGGAGAACCCGGTCTAGCGAGTGCTGCTTGAGCTGGCCATGCCGGGAGCAGTTTCATGCATCTCATCGACCACGAGGCACACCAACGCGATTCGCAATAATTAGAGACGTCAACTTTGGGTGCGACGATGCTCGGAAGCGGCGGGTGAGCACGTGCCTTGCCGCGTTGCATAGTCGGAGCCGTCTTGCTCCGCTTCCGACGTCGACTCTCCTACGAAGTAGAGTCCACTTCTCTCTAGTGCTTACTTGCGAAGACGCCGTGCGCCTATATTCACTTTCCTCTACCTTCGCCAGAGCCACGCGGCCACCGGATCCGACTGCACATCTCGCGACCGAAAACCCTAGTTCCATGTAATACGTCTTGTGAACCCTTGATGGGCAGCAGCTGCACACGAGGCGGAAATGGCGCTGCTGACGTGCTGGGCGCTTACTCTCGAATGAACTGACCGGCGATAGACATCCTTTTTAGAGAAGACAGAAAAGTTCAAAAGCGAGCTATACATGAACGAAACACTGGATGAGCAAAAGAAAGACCCTGAACCTAGACAAGCAAAACAAGATCCTGACCAACTCGAAGTCCGTCTCACCGTAGCGGAAGGAAGCTGCTAATATTGGCAAAATCCATGTTCGCGCCTCCATTCCCTGAAATGACCAAGTCCACGCTAGAATCATCAATCGCTGAGGCAGACATCACAAAAGAATCTCCCTTTTGACTTCGACAAGAATAGTTGTGGAAGTCAATAAAGAATCGGAAATTCTCTATCATCATGGGTGTCTACGCAGACCCTCAGTATATCTAGCATCCCATCACAAGTCTAGTCGCACCCATGCCAACGACACTGTCCCACTCAGTACATGTTCTTGATGCCGCCCTAGCGTACAAGTTTTGTTACAACAATTCCGATGCCGAAAATATTCAAACGTCAACAACCAATCTCTGATATGTTGAGGTATGCAGGATTCATGCGTCAGGATTCGGTGGCGCTCAGGAAGAGTTAGAGCGCTCGCCAGAGGAGCTTGAAGAAGACGAATCTGGTCAAGGTCAGGCTCCATCCATACGCGGCAATCGATTGTGTTTGAGTACTCACCCTCTTCCTCCGACGAATGCCGACCCTCGTTATCACCCGCGTCCGAGCCCGTACCTTGCTCATCTACACACACTATTAGCCAATCTACCACAAACAATGCGGATCCGTATACGTACGAACTTGCTGCGTAGCAAGATACTGCGGATCACCAGCGACCGAAAGCGCCGTCTCAGCAGCCACAATCGTTTGACCCACCGATCCCAAGCCACCATACGCAGGAGTATTAGGCTGCGCCGGATTGATCGTTGCCGCAGCCGGTAAGTTTTCCCGCGGCACGACTTCGAACGTTGTGCCGTTGAGGATTGTGTACCCACTGGTGGCGTACTGATGGGCCTTGATTGTAGTTTACAAATTAGCGAATGTTTTCCAGGCTTGGGGATTGGGAAAACTCACTTCTGGGAGCGTGACACGGCGCCATCTAGGACCCAAACCAAGACCGTCTACAACGTACTGCGGAGCCACAGTCGGATTTGCCCAGATACCAGAGGACCATGCGGCTAACTCTCGAGTCGATCCGTTTCCGTTTGCACGGGTGGCCGGAGTAGAAGGACTACTTGGCTTTGAAGATGAGGCGGACTTGAGGGGCTTCTTTGTCGGTGTGGCGTATGGAGAGTTCGGTTTGGAGCCTCTGCCGTTGCCGCCGGGGGGCGGAGGGGGTGAAGATCCTGCCGCGGCGGACATCTCGTGGTGGTTTGATATACTTGTGAGAGAGGAAGCGGAATCAGCAGTTTGATGTGACGTGCAAGGAGGTTTGGGGTCGAAGATAAGGTGGAAGTTGCGCGCTCGTTGAGTGGAGGTGCTTCTGCTTCGTGGGTTGGGTTATATATTGTATGCGTTTTGGTGTTTATATATTCTGCGGGTTTGCAAATTTCGTTATCTTGATGCTTCACATCCAGTTCGCTCCTCGACGTTGAACGGGGGACGTTTTCGCATAGCGTTCCGAAAGCGGTCATGGGTGTGAAGGAGTTCGAGGAATCAGGGGAGTCCGGGGGCGCAGAAGCGTGCTTCACCCTTGTGTATGATATAAGTCGTATGTTACGTTGCTTTGGATAGCCCTTTTATCTTTGCCGCTCACTGTTGCTTGAGAGAAGATCGTTTGGACAAAGCATCTCGAAAAAGAGACTGGTTTCCCGCTTCACACCTCGACTCGATTTGGAAAATGCGTGACGTCTCATGGCTGCGAGCTGTTGCCAGATTGATGCATGGAGAAGAATTACAAATAAAGAGGAATATCCACACACCACCCGACTTCGGTAGTCGAAGTGATGAATCCGTGAGTAATGAGCATTCTGTACCCTTCGGAGCAGCTACTTTATACACGCCCTTAGCCTTCAAGCTTGCTGCTTTTGCTTACCACACGCCCAAACTTCAAGAAAACAATCGACCAATTGTCTAGAGCCCGTGTCACGAGCTAGCGTCGACGATAATTGCGGTTTGCTTACGTAGGTACATATGAGTAACTTGACGTCACAAACATGCATTTGTCGACACAAAATTACTAGACCTTTGCCCAGCGCAAGTGATACTGCTGGTCGTGAAAGCTGTAGCACTTAAAACACACAAATCTCATGAAAACGTTATGCAGGAAACTTGGGAAAGCAAGCTATGAGCGGCGGAGCTAAGACAGTTGTGCAGTTGTAGAGCGATTACCATAATTGCTGCACTTATCTGTATTACCTTTGCGCAAATTTATTTTCGAATTCGGAGGAGTTACAGCAGTACCACCAATGCTATTAAAAAACATCAACAATCTTAAAAACCATATGATACATTCTCTTCGCTAATCAAAATGCATGATAAAAACTAAAAGCGTCATACTAGCAAACGCAAGCAACTGATCATTCCTAAGATTAGGTTATATTCTGAATATCACAAGGTATCACAATAATTATCCTAGGCGAACGAAAAATTTGCTCAAAAGTATGTTTGTCCTAAGCCATCGGCAAGGGTGAGATCTCATCCAGAAGACTCTTCTAACGGACAAATGTATCTGCAACCTCAACTAATTATACCGATGAAACCTCCGAATGCAATGTTATCACGTTCAAGCACGAGAGAACAGCGTGTAGCCGGCCGTCTATGCCTCCATCACACCCTGGCTATCCTCCATGCTGGTCTTAAATTCTTCGGCCACATCTCACTCAAGCAGCGGCGACGGTACCGGCGCCAGAAGCAGCAGCGCCAGCACCAGCAGACGGATCCCGCTTGCCTCCACCTTTCACAAGTCAGCCACACTGTCCCAAAAACCAACGAAGAGGAGTTGTCTTACCATTGGTGCCATTCTTCTTGCCCTTGGGAGATTTGACGTCCTTCTTCAGTGCGCGACGCTGCCACTTTCCTTTCTTGGGGTCTAGTAGAAGAACAAGCTTAGTACTCAAAGTTGTTTATGCTTGGAGAAAGAATATACCATATACAAGAGTGTCATCCCAGTGCGCATCGCTCTCAGCCTGAAGCTGATCCCGCACATCCCACACCTCCACTTCTTGCTTGTCAAACGCACCGAATTGAATGGCCTCGCTTGAGGTGCGCGAGATGCTCAGGGGCGGATCCCAGGAGGAGACGCGCCAACCAGAGAGGTCGAAGACGGCGTGGCCTACCAAGTGTCATGTATTAGGCAAGCTGTAAGAAGTAGCGCGGAATATACTTGCCTAGGTCTGCGTACTGCCGGGCATCCGCAACGGTCGTGCGGATGTATCCTTGCGTACGGTCCATGACAATATAGTGCTCGCGGTCTGGATGGCGCTGAGCAGCAAGCGAGAGAAGCGGGCGCTCGAATGAGTAGTTGAACGGCCAGACGCGAGACGGGGTCGGGGGCTGGCTACCGCCGCCGAAGCCTAAGCCATCGGGCGGAGGACGAGGGGGGCTGGAACCCGAACCAGAGCCTGAGGATAACATCGCTTGCTCGAGTAGTCGTAGTTGCTTAGAGGGGGTGGTTTGTACATAAGCCCGAAGCCGGTACTCGTGAGGAGTCGCGGTCACCGTCGAGGTCGATATATACCAGCAGTTGAGCTCCTGAAGTCGGTGTCGATATCCATATTCAGAACCCCCCATCGCATCGATATACTCTGAAGGTTCAGATTTCGGCTTGCGTGCTTGCTTTCGTAAGCTTGCACAAGCCATCTTTGCTTGATCGTGGTGGTGAAGTAAAAGTTTGAGTTGCGTAGGGGACCTTGACTTGATCGGCGAAGTTTGATCTAATCGAAAAAACAACACTGGATTCTGCTTGTCTCCTTGGTGAACTAGACCTGATCAGGTAGTCGGGATGAACGCACGTGGCTTTGCGCTTGCAAGAAGCGTATTGTTTGCTCCGGAACTGCCCGAGGGGATGGCGTGACGTCGAATATCGAGATTGTGCGGGGAGTAAGATTGGCGAAGCGTGGAGAGGGTAGGTTGCGGCGGTTACGCTAATTTGTTGCAGATTTGTCAACTGCAGGCACGACTGCTGAGTGCTAACACGGAGTAGCCTCGTCGTTCTTGAAATCGAATTCTCGGTAGATACTGGTAGCTCATTACCCTCCCAGTGTACTCAAACTCCTTCACCTAAGCGCGCGCCGACGACAGCGTGAACATAGCAATCTACCCAGCAAGTTAGAAGCAAAGACAAGGATACAAGAGGAGCTCTGAGAAGATATGAGCCTGTTTAGGTCATTCACAAAGGAATCCGTCGTCCGTATACGTAGCGTACTTTCATCACCTGCAGCCTCAAAGCCAGACTCACAAGCGCAGTAATCCACAAAATGCACCGGCATAGGAAACATACACACACACAAACACTCACTGTGCGATCGGTCAAGTGGCCGTTCAGCGATCTTCCCCGCAACCTAATCATCCTTTGTCTCGTGACAGGCACCCTCTCTTTGTTCCCTACTCCTCAGTCCTACGCGCGTGATCATCTTTGTCTACACTTTCGGAAAAGGCCACCAACTTGAACGACCCAAATTCTTACTCAGACATCGTCAAACACCAAAAACCTGAGACAGTAAACGTAATACACATCTATACATAGCCTAAAGACTGCAAGAAAATGGTATCTAAAACTTGAGTCGCCCTATCATAACCTAGAAAAAGGCAATACCGTGACATGCTGTATCCCTTCGAACACACCCAATACGCCCCTGTGCCTTTGTGCCAATAAATCTTGCCATACTAGATAATACACGCCTCCATCCTCAAACAATCTCTCATCTCCCCTCATGCTCCTTCCCCCCAGCACTTTGCCCTGGCTTACCCACAACAATGTTATCCTCACTACCGCCAGGTTCCCGCTTAACGCTATCCTTTCCCAACATCAAGTTCGGAAACATGGTCGACCTATTCGCGGCAGTTTCCCGTTCAAGATACGCCACATCTTCTTCATCCAACTCACTCAACTCGCTCTCATCGTCTGCATCGTCGTGGACGGAGGCAGGCGCGCTTTGCTGATCAGCTGAGCTCGCAGATGCCGTAACGGGTGCGCTGTTGACTTGTACCGACTGCTCGTTCGTGTTTGTGGGTGCGGTCGAAGGATCGGCAGTGGATTTATCGGGAGAGAAGCGAGGAGCGAAAGGAAGGCTGGCATTCGTCGGAGGTGGCGGAGAGCGAATAGGCATCGAGGTTGTTGCTGCCGGAATAGCGGTGGTAGCACCGGCGGGTTTTTGCGCGCAAGCTTCGGCCCTCCGCTGTATTTCTCGACGTCCCACTGTCTTAGCTCTAGGTTTCGCAACGGGTTCGGCCGGCTGTGGCTGCGGCTGTGGCTGCGGCTGTAGTTGGCTCGGATGGAAGACATTGAAAGGAGCATTGTGAGTATCTGTATTGGCTCCATCGACCTGCACCTGCATGAGCGATGAGACATGCGGAAGCTCTGCAGGCTGCTGTCCTAGACCATTTGGAGCAGAAGGAAGCTGTGGTGGCTGTTCCGAGGGCAGAGGTGGAAGAGTTGGACCAACGGTAGTATACAGCAGCGCGAATGTGTCACCGAGTAAGTCATCGATAAGCACGGCTTTCATAAGTCCGTTGTTGAGGCGCTTGAGATCGATTACATCGCGGAGAACATCCAGGATAGGGTGCTGAGTCGCAGAATTCTGAGACCAGGCCTCTAGACGCGCTGCCTGAGTATTGTAGTCCTCGTAGTTGAGGGCACGGAACACGTAGTCTTCATGGCCATCCGGAATCTTCCCAGTTCGCCGTAGAAGTTTGATGAAGCGCAGACAGAGCTCCTGCCACAGCTTGGAGTGTTCGAAAAAGTCCGTATGCTTCCTTCGCACTCGCCTAGCCAGAGCTTCAAAGCTGGTCTTGTCCCCGGTTTGGTCGAGTAAATGAACAAAGAACTTCGTGTACCGCGTGGTGTATACGAAATGCCTTCCTGGCCGTTCATTCTCTGGTTTCCAGACCTGCACAGCCATGGTCTTGGTGAAGATCTGCTGCGTAAGCTCATGCTTAGCACCATGCGCTACCATCATGTCGCTAGAGTCGTCGTAGATGACATGGGCAGCTCGAGCAATGATACGATGGTGCCAACTCTGTTTGTCGGTCGCTCGAAGTGCCTTGAGCACACTCAGTACGTATCGTTCCCAGTCATCCGGACTGTCGGGGCTGCTCAGGTCTTTCGAGAAAGAGGTGTATTGCATGATCTTCTCGCCCGTTTCGTGATCAATAGCCCTGCGTTGGAACAGCTTGTGGGCAGTAGCGACTAGCTTGTAGTGGGGTTCTAGGACCGGCTGGCTGCCGCGCTCCTTCTTCTCTGGCAGTGCTTCGATAGCATTTGCGATTGCGTCGATAACTTCCTCCCAGGTGGGACCGCCGTTTTCAGGTGGAACGGTCCCCTGCTGGGCAGCAGCAACGGCGGCCTCAGAATTGGCGCAGTACATTTTCCAGAGACATTTCCCCAGCATGTAGTAGTTCCACCACTTGTTTGGGTCACCCCGAATAGCACGCTTGAACAGAACGCCAGCGAATTTCCAAGCTGTATACGTCGACAGTGGCCCGAAAGGAATATTCTGGTAGACAATTTGGTTGTGGGCTCCACTGTAGTACTTGTGCTCTGTTTCTTTGATCGCGAAAGCGGCCATGCTAAAGGGTTCCCGGGTCGAGGCATAGATGCGATTGCCGAAGTCGGTGTACATGCGCGCGACCTTGACCCTCGTCTCCGACATGGGTTCTGCATCGCGCGTAGCACAAGCTACCGCCATTGTATAGCAATGGATAGCCGCTCGTTGAAATGTGATGAGCTCTGCACTACTATTGTTCATCTTTTCCGCAGTCCAAGACACCGACTCTTCCAGCTGAGTGTCGTTGGCTTGCGCGAGACGATACCATGTCTCCCATCGCTCGATAGAGTATTCAAGATCCTGGAGGAAGAAGGCTTGAGCGAAGTTGAGATCCTCGGTGGGCCCTTGGGCAGTTCGCTTTTGCGACCGGAACTTGTTTAGTGCAATGTTACCCATCAAGAAGTACCATCCTTTGGAAGCGGGAATTGCGTGTTCGGTGGAGATGTGCTTAGTCGCTAGTGCACCGACGCCCTTGAGACAGCTGAACAAAGATACGGGGTTGATCGGAGATTTGAAGTATGTTGTGAGTATCTTCCGGTTGAGGGAAATGTCTTCATTCGTCTTTGGTCGGCCCAAAGACCCATGGACTTTGTCGATGGTAACCTTCAGGTCATGCTTGGGGAGGTCTTTGATGTTGATTCTGTTGGCTTGCGTAAGGATGAATGGCAATAGATTTGTCGCTGTCTTCTTATCCAGGATGTCAGGAACGGATCCGAATTCTTGACAGTCGAGGGGGTCGATGAATGTCTTTAGTCCATAGAGATCGTACAGTAGCTGTGAGAGTTCGGTATCGCGGTTGTTAGCCTCGCTAACGTCGTCAAATCGAAGGAGTTCGTCTTTTGCTAGTCGAAGGAATAGTCGACCGCCTAGGTGACAAAATCCACGCACGCCAGATGCGTGGTGCACATGTCGGAGAAACTCGAACATATCGTCAGATGGGATGGGGAAGTCTTTGGCGTTTTGCGAAGCGCCCTCTTTCAACAGATAGTATTGAAGCATCCAAAGTCGAAGCTGCATATCGTTAAGCCTGTTCATCATGTTCATAGAGGTACCCGCCGGAAGGCCTTCAACCCTGGGAACAGAAACCTGTCCAATGCGGATCATGTCTTGGAGGAAATTTGCTGCAGACATTACACGCAACAGCTGTGAGATGGCTGACATGGAAGATTGCAAGTGGTCGTATGAAAGGCACTCAAAGGGATCTTTCTCGTTCCTAACGATTTGAAGGACCTTGGTGACCACTTCATCGACAATGCGAATCCGGTTGATCAGCTTAGTGTGACGCTCGGCAGTTGAGCACTCTTGATAGGTAGACGTCCTGAACTCTCCCACCAGCGTCTCAATGCTCCGCAGGTAACATGATAAGACTTTTGGTGGGTAGTCTATCGCTTCGTAGGCTTCGCGCAGACGCTGCCAAAGCGACAGTCGGAGATTGACGGAAGCGGAGTCGAGAAATTTCCTCATTTCCTGCGATGGTGATGGTCGTGGGATTTGCATGTCTGTTGAACCATCGGTGTGCTCCACTGTTGAGGGGCTGCTCGCTTCGTCGTAGGCTCCGCTCTGGGCACCGGCTTCGCTTCCTTCGGCGTGTTCTGAGTCTTGACCAGGCTCCAAAATAGGCTCCAGGCTCTCGACGACCGCTACAGGGTCCTTCTCATCGGTGTCGAATACTTTCAAGAAGAAGCCCTTCATACTGATTCGGACGAGTTCGCGGTCCACGGCGGCAACAGATAATTCTGGCATGACTGCGTTGTTCTGGACTTCGATGACCTGGCCTTCCAGCACTTGGAATATGCCTTTCAATTCTTCCATGGCATACATGACATGCTCCGGGAGAACATCATCGCTGACACTCAATTGAAAGACGGAAGCCCAAACGTGGCGTAATGCCAGCTCGTCCATTCCAATGCTCGGGTCGCAATCGGATCGTAGCTGCATCGCTTCTCGGCTTAAAGTGACCCATCTCTCCAAACGATCATTCTGATCAGTCTGCGTAGCGGTATCCACCCCACTGTGGGGATGTCTTATTAGGGAGTAGACATCAAGGTGCAACTCGAACAGGGTCTCGGTCATCTCGACTTGCGCGACGTCAGATTCAGAAAGTTCATACTCTTGGTGGTTCTCGCGAGCGCGAAGGATTCTCGTGTTCAGCTTTTCGATGTGATCCACCATTGAACCATAAATGTGGTCGTCGATATTGACAATGACCTGGACAAGATGGCGCTTCAAATCCTCATCCCATCTGTACTGTATGTAGCTCGACTTGCTGCCTTTGGTGGAGTCGTTCGGGACCGGCAAAGTGCCTGGTGACAGTAGAGCTTCGACCCAAGCAAACGCAGCTTCCTTGGTGGATACCCACATATCATTTATGTTTTGTGCGAACTGGCTAAGCTCCTCGCTTTGTAATGTAGGCTTGACGCACGCTTCCGCGATACTAGATTTGGAGTAACCCAGGAAGGCGTTCAGGCCCGCTTCTCTCGATGCTCCGCCCAGATCCACGGGCTCTGTGCTCAGCAGAACGGGAGCGATTTTCGCGCCAGAGCTTTGCAATGCGGCGTATATGTCGCACGCCGCTTTATCGATGCTGTCGACAGTCAAGGTGCTCGAAGTAGAACTGTTGACTGCCTCGCGCAGTTTGTTTGGAGATCCAAGTCCCTCTACACCCAATCGTATGAAGATGTCGTTCATAACTTCGTGTAAGCACTGGTCAGCATGACTGTATGGCCAGAGCTGATCCTCTAGCTGTTTCGCGGCATCTTGTCCCACTGATTCTACGCCGATGCTTGGGTCGGTAAACTCGCGAGCGCGAAGACGCTTGCTACGCACACGACCGCCCTCAGCAGTCTCGGGCAAGCCAGCAGAGTCTGTTGAGCGCTTGCGGGAAAGCGGCTGTGTGGGCTCACTGGGTGTCACGGACCCGGCTTCGTCTGCTTTCGTGCTCAGGGGTGCAATTGTATCCTGATCCTCCATGATCGTGTCGTCGCCATCGTTTGTGGTAGTTGTTCTCACTTCCGGTGCGGGATCGGCAGATGCAACGATCTCCGGATGTGGCGTGTCTTTCGGGATTTCAGCTATATCCGTGCTCACGATGGTTGTGACAGGGGGCTCATCCATCGCCGACGGGTCTGCATCTGACGGTATGCTGAAGTTGATACAAGAGCCAGGAGTAACGTTATGTGTAAGACCACTTTGCTCGGCCACGTAGTGGCGGAGAACGGATTCCCCAACGCCTGCCCAGTCCCATGTCGTGGGGTTCAAGATGATGCGCCCAGGAGGTTTGCTCAGCGGCGGCATGACATCAGACTCAGCTGGTAGAGGGGCCAGCGGATATGGATTCAGGCGCTTCTTGAGGGTCTCGGAGAGGTTCTTTCGCTTCAGTTTCGATAGAGGAGCTTGCATGAGAGACACGTTGTCTTCTAGCTTGGCCACTAGCTCACGGAGCTGCTGGACTGCGAAGCCCTCTTCCAGTCCAGGTATGCGCAAGAGGCTTTCGTACAACTCATCGTTCCCGTCCATTACAGCTTCAAGACAGAACCTGGTGATGCGCCGGCTGCCTAGCATCGCCGCCACCGAAGCGGTTCGTAGCCACAAATCCAGATCCGTGTCCTCCTTGTCCAGGGCTTCTGCAAAGTAAGTCAGGGTGCTGCTGATGTGACCTGCACCCTGCTCCTGGGGGACTGCGCCGTGCTGGCGGACCCAGTGCTGCATCGTCTCAAGCATGAACTGGCCATGGTTTTTGTAGGACAAATGTAATATCTGCGGCAGGGTACTCGGCGCACTTTCGTCCCCGCCGGTGGCCTGCACGGGGCCCGCCTCAAAGTCGTCCTGCAGGATGGAGTCGAACTCCAGCGTGTCGCCAAACAGCTCATGGCGCTTGTACTCGGACAGCGATTCGGGGTATTTGAAGATTTCGGATTCGAAGAGAGCTTTGTACGCCTCGGCCGTCTTCTCAAAGGACTCGGGGCCCTCGGAGTGGTACTTGAGGGCGGCTTGATAGAGCTTCAGCGCTTCCTCGATCTGGATCTCCTTGGTGTTGTCGACTTCGTCCTCGACCTCGTTGTCCGACTCGACATTGAGCGCATGCCAGGCAGACTTCTTCGTGTCAGTAAACCCATGGCGCATATACAAATCGCAAAGTTGAGTGCTGGCGCATGTGAAGCTCGAAACGTACCATGTTGACGGTGTTGGGTATCCGGAGATGGGGCTGTTCGGGCGCGTGACGGGGAGGTTAGGGACAGCATCTATTGTACATGGTGTGGGCGACAGGCAGCGACCGAAATCTGCATGCGCCGTCTGTTGGGAGCCGTGACGTGAAGCGTGTCGCGTCGTGTGAATGGCAGCTAGAGCCTGTCTTGGCAGCCAGGCGCGAACAAGCCACTCCCGAGAAGCCTCGCCTCGCAGCTGTATGCTGATTCCAGCTCCGCCAGGCCACGTCCCCGACCAACACCCGCGAAACCCCTCCGTCGCCCGAACTACCACCTCTCCCCGCGTATGCGCTTTCCGCTATAGCGTCCTCCCACCTCTTGCGACCTGCACCGCGCGCGCGGACCCTCCTGAGCCATGGTGACGGCCCCCGCTGTTCCTGAGTATGCCTGCCTCTACCTCGAGCTACATCCCGCCCAAGCTACAACAATGTCGCGCAAATGCACCACAAACACATGCTCCACATAGCTTTCAACCTAGCCTCCCTTCATCCGCCATCCGTCATCCGGATTTGACCTCCAGTTTTGGTCTTGACAGCTTGCTGACCCACCAGCACAGAATCTACGAAGATGAGCTTCACTCAGCCATTGAGGCGCGCTCCGAGACCCTACAAGCCCTCCGTGAACTTGGCCCTCCCGATCTCGTCCACCTCATCAAGCAGCCGATCAAGAACCCGGCCAAACAGGTGCAATGCCACGGTCCCCTAATTGCCAAGCGGGCACATGCTGATATGCGGCGCAGATCGGTGTCTACCATCATGTCTCCGGGATAGATGCGTCGTCTTCTGCAAGTCTGGCAGCCTACATAAATACCCTCACATACTCTCCGCACGACAAGCAGCACAAGGTGGTCTCGGGTCTATACTGGTATGACATGTTCACACAAGGGGAAGAATGAGACTGACGGGTGCAGCTGTTACAATGCCTTCTCACGACTCGACATGCGCGTTCAGGTGTACATCCCGGGAACGGTTGAGAGCTACTGCATCGACGAGCGCGGAGACAAGCGGGTCGCGACCGACGACTTGTGGCTGGAAACGTATCTCTGCAGTGTCCTGCGCGCATACTCGTACGCCGATGACGGATCAGGCGACACTATCAAGAAGATTGTCGGAGTGCGAAGATTCAATCCCATTACGAGCACCGAAAGCGAGCACAAGTTCTTGGAGGCCGCCGAGCGCTTATTCTTCAATGGCTGGCAACTGGGATCCGACCCCGAGATCCAGGTGCCGAATCTCGTCTCGAACCACCTAACCACGGGTCTACTGGACTACATTCATACGACGGGAAGGTACGCCTCTGGTATCAATCTATTTGAGAAGCTTCGAACGAAGGATCCCGAAATCTCATCTCTACTAGCGCGGGTGTACATCGAAGCAGACGAAGAGGTCAAGGCCGTGGAACTGTTGCACGAAGCAATCCAGGAACTGCCCATGGACTACTCGTTACTTGACTGCCAGGCTGATTTCTGTAACAAAAAGGGCCGAAGCGATCTTGCCCTGGACATCGCCCGGAGAAGCGTGGTATCAGCGCCGAGTGAGTTCGGTACGTGGGCGAGGTTGGCTGAGGTCTATGTCAGCCAGGAACAGTGGGACCTGGCGCTCTTGACGCTAAACTCGTGTCCCATGTTCACTTATCAGGACAAGGATGCACCGCGGATGCCGGAGCCACAACGAGTGTTCCTTCCGATCATGCCGGAAGCCATCTGCGATGAGATCGAGGACAGTAACGTTGACGACATGGAGCTCGTCCACCCCACGCTTCGGAAACTGCACGCTGCCGGCTTTAAGGGAACCTTCCTCAAGGCGTACATGCTCCTCACAGAAATCACCAAGAAGATTGGCTGGGATCAGCTCCTGCGGATACGAAGCCAAGTCTTCGTCATGGAAGAGGAATACCGTCACGAGAAGCAACACATCACTCACCACGGCTCACGGAATGCCAGTACGACTGCCCTCCGCTCACCCACCCCCACCACACAAACCAACGGAGAAGCCCACGGCGAGGTAGAAGAGGCTTCAGAATCAGAAGACGAACAAGCACCCAACGGTGAACCTTCCGCCTCGGCCGCTGCCACTGTCGAAGAGTCCCTGGTAAAACCTGGCCATACCGTAGCGTCCGAAGAAGTAAAAGCCGGCAGCGAAGACCCCACCCCGTCCACCTCGGACCCGCAAAACCAAAACTACACCCACTTCCAAAACAAGCGTCTCTGCGAACGTTGGTTAGACAACCTCTTCATGGTGCTGTACGAAGATCTGCGCGTGTACACTATCTGGCGCACGGAAATGGCGCAGTACAGGCAGCAACAGCTACTGTACAAGAAAAGCCCTGAGGAATGGGAGATTCTGGGTGAGTTGGCGGAACGCCTGCATCATAACGATGAGGCCATGGAGGCGTATGAGAATTGTCTGCAGATGAAGTTTAGTCCGAAGGCAATGAGGGGGATGTTGAAGTTGGGCGATTTGGGACATGGCGGTGGAGGGCCGAATGTGAGGGATGTTACTGGAGCGTTGATAAGGCTGGTTACTTGGCAGTATCGGTGGTATTCCGAGGTTTGTCTGGCCCTCCTGTTCTCTGCGTCCACAGTTGCTAATTGGGTTAGTTCTCGCCGTCGCTGCTTTACACGATCCGGAAACTCATTGAGGACGAGGGTGCGGTCAAGATTCGCAGCATCATCCAGGGGACTAGTCTGCCGCAGCATGTGCTGGATCTGACGCATCAGTATGCAGCTCTCTGCGCTGCGTTTAGAAGCAGTGGCAGCGATGGTTGATCCGATGGAGAAGTATAGGTCTTGGGGAAGATGTTAGATGTACACCCTTTCACCACAAGCTCGAGTGCTATCCAGCATGCTTTATAATCTGTGTGAGCGTTGGCGTGGCTGGTATGGGCCTTGCGATTTTATGTTGTAATATCCTTCGTTGAACAGATCGAGTGGTCTTCAACTCCAAGCATCACAGCACGACTCAATAATCCCCCATCTGTCAGCGGCATTGTATGATTGCTCAATGTGTTGGTCTTGTCACAAGCTGTGCCGTGCTCGCAACCAATGTATTCGTTTTATCGTCACAAGATCCGAGTCCTTTCCGGTCGCCCTCAGCACGCCATCACAGAAACCTCATCCCTTGAAATCGAGACCCGACCATAAACCATAGTAAAAGAGCCCACGAGGAACACCGCACCATGCCATCCCCATACACGCCCACTCTCCCAGAGATAGATATCCACCCTTTAACGGTACGACTTCTGGTACTTCGCGCGGGCACCGGGACCACCGAACTTCTTGGGCTCGCACCGCCTGTTGTCGGCAACGAGCAGTGTGCGGTCGTACTGGACGAGAGCTTGCTTGAGCTGGTTCTTGGAGTGCTCGTCGACGTATTTCTGGTAGTAGGCGATGATGGATTTGGCGATGGCTTGACGGATGGCGTAGATTTGCGAGGTGTGACCTCCGCCGGAGACGCGCACGCGAATGTCGACGTCGGCTGCGGGCTGTGCATTAGCATGCTTCCTTGTGTACTGTGTGATTTTCTCTCGGAGGGTGTATGCGTACCGAACTTGTCCATGCCGATGATCAGGATGGGCTCGTAGACCTTGAATCGCAGCGTCTCGGGCTGGACAAGGTTGAGGGGCTTGCCGTTGACCTTGACGAGTCCTTTACCGGCCTATACGTTTCTGCTCAGTATACTGTGTCTTGCGCGTGCGGCCGTGGCAGTGGAGGTGTACCTTGCAGTGGGCGACAGCTGTTCAATCTGTTAGCAACCATTTCCATAATTTGGCGCGGCGGCGCAGAGAAATCGGGAGCGTACCAGTCGCGGTCTTCTTCTTGCCGAAGCATTGCACGCTCTGGGAAGCCATGTTGGACGACTGTGGGTTGCGTGCGGTGTGAGGGTGTGGGTTCGTCTAATCGCTTGTCGTCGACGTCGAAGATGCCCGGGTGCCGTTGTGGGAAGACGAGAATTCAAGCGAGCGCTAGCCATTTTTGGGTGGCGGATGGCTCGAGCGTGTCGCTGTATTACGTCAGCAACTATCGTTGAAGAGGCGACATAAAGTGAACAACACCATCGCTCATGCTCTCAGATCCTCAATTCATCTAGCTCGTACGACTCAAGTTACCCATGATGGGTAATCGAAGTGAAAAGAGAAAAAGAACGTTGGATCATAGCGGCCGCATCCGATTACCTTGAGCATGCCGTTCCGACTATACGTCTTCGGGAGCAACGGCGAGGGCCAACTCAGTATACCGGCAGAAGACATTGTCAACACACCTACGAGAGCCGATTCATGGCCGTCGGAAGAAGGTCAAAGGGGCATCAAGGTAGTCCGCGGTGGAGACAACCACACGCTCATTCTCACCGACTCTGGCAAAATATGGGGTACCGGCGATAATCGAAAAGGTCAACTTGGAGTTCACTATGCCACTCGACCGAGACTTGAAGGTTTCGAGGAGTTGCGCGATACGGTTGTTTTCTGCGCAGCTACATGCGAATCTTCCGCATATATAACATATCCTAAAGCTCTGCATCCTGACCTGGCGAGGACGATGTTGACCACCGAGGGCGCGAGTCAGTGGGGCGAATTGGGCTTGGGATCTACTACCAATACGGCAGACACAGTTGAAGGAACAACAAACCAACAATCTCTCCCCCACTCTATTCTTGACTTCGCAGCCGGCGCCTGGCACTACATCGCCATCCTCTCCAGTGGCGCCGTCTACGGCTGGGGCAAATCGCGCCTCGACCAACTAGGCCCAATTCTCTCCACCCAGCAACGAATCACGAATCCAACGCATATCGAAGAGAGTTTCCCCTTCCAACCCATCAAAGTCGTCTGCGGGAAGGACTTCACCTACCTAGCGAGCCATCCATCTGATGGCCACCACGCTATCCTCGGCCGCGACAAGTTCGGAATCAAAAGCAATTTGCCTCCCCACATCCGCAATTGGAAAGATATTGGGGCCACTTGGCATGCCATCTTCGTGCTTTTCCACGACGGGAGTCTGACAGCGTGGGGCAAGGATAACATGTGGAAGTTGGTACCTGAGGGGCTTCCACTTATTGAGCGGATTGCTGTGGGGAGTGAGCATGTGCTTGCACTTACGAGAGACGGGAAGATGATAAGCTGGGGGTGGGGTAAGCATGGGAATTGTGGAGATTTGACTGCTTTGGAGAATGAGGGGAAGATTAAGAATGACATGGTGTCTGGTTGTTGGAATGAGATAGATATACCGGGCAGGATACGGTATATTGGCGCCGGCTTTTGCACAAGCTTCGTGTTGGCTGAGATTGAGGACGACGTGGAGCAGCAGGTACAATGAAAATAATCTAGATTCTTTAGTCTATGGATGGTAGCTGGATCGATGGTCCGTACTCATGCAATCATCTCTGCATCAGGTTCATCTGTCCACCTCTACCACAGTCCCTTGACCTGCGACACCCTCTGACTAGGTGCAATGGACTCAAAACTATCCGTACCCGAGGTCGTACTCGTCGTAGTATCCTGCCTCGAAAAGCTTCCACTATCCCTGAAAGTCGGAAAGTTCCCAGCATCTCGATCGGCACTCGCATCCCACCCTAGCATCTCCTCTTCGTTATCGACATTCAATGGTTCCCACCGCGCATCATCCTCTTCATCCTGATTGACAAACAAGCTCTCAGGATCTGGTTGCGGCTTTGGCGAAGACGGGTTCTTAGAGCTTTGTGGGCGGCGTGTTGAGCGACGAGATGCAGGTACGATAGGTGGTGGCATGCTTCGATTCTCAGTGGAGGCGGACTGAGCGCGGGAGGCGAGTCTGCTGGGAATTTGAGGGGCGGGAGTCGGTGTTGCGGCTGGGCCATTGTAGTCGCCGGATGTCATGAGGGTGAATTCGCAGAGAAGACCGTTGCCGCCGTAGCTGAACTGTAGTGGACGAGTTGGGTAGGAGTAGAACGCTTTCAGGCTCGTCTTCAACGTATCTGCATGGACCACAATGGCCTTGAAGTCCTTGACGCTGATGATGATGTGTAGTCCTGGCTGCACATTGAACTCCTCAAAGTCGGAGGTATTAACCGCGATGGCCGTGACGAGCGGATGCTTCAACACCTCCTTCCCATTGCTAATCTTCTCGGTGAAGCTTTTGAAGACGGCACGGCCATCGCCGTCCTCGCCGCTGAAGATATCGAGCATCTCTGTCTTTGCACCAAAATACTCAACATACTCCCTCAATCCGCCTGCACGCATACTCCATGAGTTTTTCGCGGTGTTGCGGTCGAACAAC
>Ga0247733_1000250_pt1 | contig 47310 bp, 59 predicted proteins | sample UWRJL043104R2_FD_180932 | JGI IMG/M metagenome (GOLD analysis project Ga0247733, IMG submission 180932) | Plant litter microbial communities from Arlington Agricultural Research Station in Wisconsin, United States - UWRJ-L043-104R-2 | ecosystem: Environmental > Terrestrial > Plant litter >...
TAACCCGTCCCCCATCTCGATCCGTCCCCCCTCCTCACCCATCCCGCACCGCACGCAATGGCGACCTCGCGCGACGCCCCGAATCCGCTGCGGCCTTACTACATCCCGCCGTCGATAGGCCTGCCGCCCGACCTGCCGCAGAATGCATCGTCGTCGGCCGCCGCGCCCTCGTATTCTTCGCGCACCCCCAAACCGAGCTTTGGCAGCCAGGCACGCGACATCCTGTCCGACCTCGACTACGACGCCTACTTTGCCGACAGCTCGCCGAGTGTCGCAGGCCATGCCAAAAAGCTACTCGACCAGGCGCTGTGGAACTACACGTCGGTGCTGCTCGCCCAGCCTTTCGAGGTCGCAAAGACGCTGCTGCAGGTGCACCAAGCGAGCGCCCATGGCCCGCCCGGCCTGCTCATCGCCGGCGACGAGCTGAAGAGTCGGCCCAATTCATTTGCGAGCGGCAAGTTCGAGGACTATCCATCGGACGAGTCGGATGAAGACTCGCCTGGCTACTTCACGAGCACGGCGCCGCGCGCACACAGCCCGGCGTATGAGCACCGAGGCGAGTCGTCGCCGGGTCCAGCACGTCGGCGGAGACACGCGGCGAGTCGGTCGCGAGACAGCACGCCCACACAAGCCCCCGTCGCCCTGCGGAGGTTGGAGCTTCGGAAGGCCGACTCGCTGCTGGAGGTGATAGCCCAGCTGTGGCAGCAAGAGTCGGCATGGGGCGTCTGGAAGGGCACAAACGTCACCTTCGTCTACAACTTCCTGCTCAAGACGACCGAGAGCTGGACCCGGAGCTTGCTCTCGGCACTCCTCAACATACCCGACCCAGGCCTGATAGGCTCCGGCGCCAGCGGCATCGGCGGCCTCGACATAATAGACAGCCCCTCGCCCCTCATGTCTCTCAGTGTCGCCGTAGCCGCTACTGCAATCGCCGCCACGCTCCTCGCCCCTCTCGACCTCGTCCGCACACGTCTCATTGTGACACCGACCGCCGCGCCCCCGCGGACCATATACCCCTCGCTATCCCTCCTTCCGTCATTTACCATCCCGTCCGGTCTCCTCCCGGTGACACTCCTACACGCCACCGTTCCCACCCTCATATCTTCCTCAACGCCCCTCATCTTGCGCTCCACCTTCTCCATTGACCCCATCGTCACGCCGTCCGCCTACTCCTTCTCCACTTTCCTCTCCTCTACCGCCGAACTTTTCCTCCGACTTCCGCTCGAAACCGTCCTTCGCCGCGGGCAAGTTTCCGCACTGCAAGATCATGAAAATGCACGCTTAGCCGCTGAATATCGCCACCTTCCTCGCGAAGGGAGACCATTGAAAAGCCCCGCGTATGGTATGGAAAATGAAGACCCCTCTGTCCGCAGCTTCAAAACCATTGTCGATCCAGGGCCATACAGAGGCGTATTGGGTTCCATGTGGTTCATTGTGCGGGACGAGGGTGTGCAAGTGCTCGGCCCGGGGGCAGCAAAAGCAATCAAGGAGCAGGCCAAAGGACATGCAGCGGGCTTCTCCTCTCGAACACGGATACGCAAGGGCCAAGGTGTACATGGCTTGTGGCGGGGATGGCGAGTGGGCTTTTGGGGCTTGGTCGGTGTGTGGGGCGCTGCGGCCATGGGGGGCGGCGGCGGTGAGTTTTAGATGGTATGAAAACGATGCGGCTCACTTCCAGGCGTTGTACATGCGACTCCCCTTCTCCCTTTACATTTGCGTTATTATCATGATATCCAGATTTTCGACACTCTACTCTTGTCTTACAATTCTGTTAGACGCTAATGCATTGATGGGATATCTGAGGGTACAAGGCGGCGTAGTTCACTTCTCTTGTAAGACTGATTGTATATCACTGTATATAGACGCACAATTTCAACGAACGATGGTAGACGAATGATTGCAGCCAAACCGCACCAGATTGCTCCAGGTGTGCCCGATTGAGACCTACTCGGAAGTGATTGTACGTCCTTGGCGTCTCCCTAATCGCGTATGGAGCATGTCGCGAGTAGCGGCATATACACTGGTTCGAAACAGTTTGGACGGGCTGAAATTCGTGCAGACATACAAATACATTTGAAGTGGCATGATTTCCAGGAATAGCTACGACTTGCCAAATCAAAATCTTTTCAGGTACACAAGCACAAATTGCTCTACCTGACTGAGCCCAAGTTTGACGCGGAAGCTAGGTGCTGTTCGGTATTGCGGAAGATGATTGGTGGACATGGAAATGTTGCGGTTGTTTTGCTGATCTCATGCTCAAATTCGTACTGATTTTGATCAATTCAAGTGATCGAAAGTACACGACGGTAGGAATGTATACACCTGTTATTTAGCAAAAAGGTTTACATAAAGCCTGAGCATTGAAGACACATCATAGCAAGATCTATAGCATGAGCCATTTCAATTCTCCTACTAAAGCAAACTGTGTCACGTCTCAACCCTTTTCCATAGAGGGTTTTCCGTTGCTGCGAGTGAGTCGACATGCTCCCCGCAGGTCGGTGCTTTATACCCTGATAAAATCTTGCTAATTCCAATGCACTTGTGAAGCCCGAAGAGGACTTGAAAGAGACCACCGCTCTCACCTGCATCAATCGAGTTCCACACACTGCCAATCTGTTGGGGTTCGATCATTCCTGCAGCGTTTCGTCTCCTTTAATAGTCAAAATCGAACTACCGCTTCCCGAATCCTGTTTCTGCTGCGAGCAAAACTTGGTGAGGTGGAGGGAAGACATCCTCGTTCACAACAGCGGTACATTACTTTCCCTCAGTCTATGTTTCAGTTTGCGACGCCGCCCAAATTCTGACCGATATAATCTACAAGCAAGCTCCTGAATTATGCTCCTTCAGATCATGGCAGGGTCACAGCCGCGTAAGCCGCCCGCGTACGGAGGTATTCCGAAAAGACTGCCACGCATGGAGAGCAGAACGCATGTGGTGGAGGGTCTACTGTTAAATTCACGAGCATCATCGGCCACACATTACTTCGGTCGATAGTTGAGACGCCTTCGACATACTACACAGTAGCAGGCCCACCTCCATCCAACATTACATTCTCTCGCTACAGCCTATCACTAGTGCCCTAGCATTCAAAAGTTGCGCATATCTTACGCATGAAGCCACCCAATGCCCACATCACTTCCCATGCACACCGACTCTCTCCATCCCATACAACCTTTTGAACGCACCAGGCAAGATCTTCCAACCCCACGGTAACCATCTCTCCATTCTACTCGCAAGCCAACAAGCCCAAGCACTATCACCAATCCACATAGTATCCCTCCTCCTCTTGACCACCCTGTCCACCATCTCCCTCGCAAAAACGCGCACATCCGTACCATCACTGCCCCCGCTCCTCTGCTGCTTCTCAAACACATCTCTAACGGGGTACCAGAAACTGTTTTCGCTCAACTGATAATGCGTGGAGGGGTGGTTCGTGTTGGTTTTGACGGATCCGACGTTGACGTAGGTCGTTTTCACGTGGAGGGGAGCGAGCTCGACGCGGAGGGATTCGGTGTATGCGAACAGCGCAGCTTTGGAGGCGCAGTATGTGGACATGAAGGGGATCGGGAGGTGGCTGGCTACGGAGCCCATGTTGATGATGGTGCCTTTTGCGAAGATCAAGTGAGGAAGAAAGGTTTTCGTCATGGACATGACGCCGAATAGATTCACGTCAAACATCTGCTTTGCTTGCGAGGTATCTGTCTCGCTGGCTGGACGGTAAGCAGCTACGAGTTATCAGATTAGCAAAGAGGGCCAGTGGAAAGGAACGGAGGACAACGAACTCTGTCCAGCATTATTGATCAGATAATGCAAGCCTTTGCCCTCGAGAAGCGGGCTGACTTGCTCGTAACACGCGGAAATGCTCTTTTCGTCGTCTACACGGAGCGCTACACACTCAATGCCTATTTCTTGCAGATCTGCGAGTTTCTCTAGCGTTCGCCCTGTAGCAATGACTCTCATTCCACGCCGGTGGAGCTCGATTGCCAGGGCATGGCCGATGCCGCCAGGGGTGCATCTGTTATTGGAGGTCAGTTGGCTGCCTGCAGGAAGTCTGTGGATGAAGAGGTTTATTGTACCCTGTGACCAGTGCCGTCTTTGCCTCTGCCATATATATAAACTGTCAGCTAATCTTGCTGGTAAAAGTGAACGCAACGGCCTTCAAGAGAAGAAATGAATAATTAATAAATCAGCAACTAGATAAAGGGACCCCAATATATAGTAAAACAGCCAAGTGTGCGAAGTACCAATGTTACAAGGTCCGGCCTCTGACCGGATGTGTAACTCGATGCTTTCATGGGGGCCATTTCTCGTTTTGAATATGCCGAGCTTCCTAAGAGTAGGAGCTGAGTGGTGGTAAATCCAACTAGCTAGTACACTGCTATAACGCGTTGAGCAATTGCGTCGACTCGAGCTCGCGCTAGTTAAGCTCGCGCAAGATGATGCCCTTTACGTCCAAGCCCGCTCGGCCCGTCTCAAAGCCCGCTTATCAACAGGGAGCGCCTTCCGCTCTCATAATGGCCCCAAAGGATCACAGATTTTAGATTCACGGTAACCAGCCTGCATGTATCTCTCAGCGAGAAAATTTGATCTAAAACGTAGTCTACATAATATACGTCAAGTCCTCCAACTAACATCCAATAGCCATCAGTGTTACATCTACATGACCGCATCTACGTGACCACCATATACGGTTCATTGCAAGGCTTCTTCCTCTGCCTCGCCTTCCATTCTTTATCGTTTACCCCTCAAAATCGATCTTCCAGCCCTTTCCAACGCCAACCTTAGGATCTCTGATTTCCGCCCAATTCGCCTGCTTCCCCTTACCCTCAAAGAACTCCAACTCGACCTTCTTCTTCCTCGCACTCTCCTTTGCCCCTTCTTCCATCACGATAACCTCATTCTTCCCTTTCCAGCTCTTCGGCGCACCAACGATGATGATCTTCTCGATTCTAACATTGGCCATGGTCTTGAGATAGGCATCGAGCTTAGCGGTGCGTGAGCCCTCAGCGAGGTTCGTGGAGGTCAGGATGTTGCGCTTGCCATCGAAAGCGAAGCGGCGGTGAATGAAGGCGCCCTGCTGGTAGTCAAAGGTTTCACCGTCGTCGAGATATAGGGTTCCGTTGGCAGAGTTTTCTTTATCGAGAGCCACGACGAGGGTGAAGGGGTCGTATTTCATGAGGCCGGAGGAGCGTCGGGGACGGTCGCGGCGGGGAACGATATGGCCACCTTGCATGAGGAGCGGGATCTTCTCAAGCGGTGCGGGGACGGTGTGATGTCCCTTGCCTTGGTACTTGGTGTAATCGAAGTAGTCATAGTATGGCTGGTCATCCGCGACATAGATAGAGACACTGTCGGCGCCTTCCTTGGTGACGGGTTTTGCGAGAAGACCGGTCGAGCCAATGTAGAGCTGGTCATCGATGGCAAAGCCTGCTTCGTCGTCGGGATGAACCCAGAAGTTGGGGCGAATGATGGGAGCGCCGGTGGTGTGTGCCTCGTGGAACGCAGTGTACCAGGCCGGAAGTAGCTGATAACGCAGGCGAAGAGCTTGCGTGATGATCTCGGTATAGGGAGCGCCCGCAAGGTAGGGTTCGCGGCGACGGGTATCAATGTGAGCATGACCGCGGAAGAACGGATAGTAGATGCCGGCCTGGTACCAGCGGGTCAAGAGCTCCGAGCTCGGGTTGCCGAAAAAGCCTCCAACGTCAGCGCCGGCGAAGGGGAACCCGGAGATGCCCTGATTGAGAACCATTGGCAGAGAAGCCTCGAGATGAGACCACTCAGCCAGATTGTCACCAGTCCACATTGCGCTGCTACGCTGACTGCCCGAGTAGAAAGCGCGGGTTAGGACAAAAGGTCGGCGGATCTCGCCCTTCTTACGCTCGAGCAATGCTTGGTACGTCGCGTTGTGAAAGGTCATGCCATTAATGTTGTGCACATCACGATGCTCCCAGTTGCCGTGATGTAAGTTGTCTTTAGGCATGGTAATCTCCGGGCCGTTGAAGACGGACGGCTCATTCATGTCGTTCCAGATAAAGGTGTTTGGCGCAGTGCCTTTGAAGCTGTCGTACTTGAAGAGGGTCTTCCAGAAAGTAATGGTGGCCGGATTGAAGCAATCCACCCACATGGAGTCTCCCGGCCAGCAGTGCCCGTTGAACAGCCCTCCGTCCTTGTTCTTGACAGCGAGCTCCTTCTTCTTCATTTCGTCAATGACTGGGTAGTTGTCGACGTTTTTGATGTGCGGATCAATGATGGCGACGAGCTTGCGGCTCCGCTGGTCGAGATGCTTGTGCATGGAGGTGGGATTGACAAAGGTCAAAGGGTCCCAGGTGAAGTACTTCTTCTCATGCGTGTACTCAATGTCAAGCCAGATGACATCGTATGGGATCTTGAACTTGTCGAACTTGCGATCAACGTCCTTGACATCCTCGTCGGTGACGTAATTCCAACGGCACTGGTGGTAGGCAATGGCAAAGGACTGCGGCATGGCAGTGTAGCCGGTGAGCTCGCCATACTGGCGTGTCAGGTCGGCTGGAGTTGGCCCAAGGAAGACGAAGACGTCGAGAAGACCGCTCTCAGAGATCCAGTGAGTCTGTGTATCCGTGTGGCCCTTGGTGCCGAGAGACAGCGGGTTTGCAGTGGTCTTGGTCTTGGTAACATCGACCCAGGTCTCGGCTCCGTTGAGCCAGAAGACACCGACGGTCGAGCCTTTGCGGTGAGCCTGCATGAAGGGTATGGCTCCGTAGAGAGTCATGGGGCTGTCCATTTCGTATTCGAAGACGTCGGCGTTGTACAGGCGGTAGGGCTCGTCGTAGTTGCCATCGCCGCCCCTATCCCGTGGTCAGTTTCGGGCTATCTACCGTCACTCGAAGCACATACCTCGTAGTCTTCAACGACAATCTGGTCGCATGCTCGGGAATGCCAAAGACATGCTCGTAACCGGGGAAAGAGATATCCAAGGCCACCGACTCGGGACCCCGGGGCTTGGAGTCTGTGTTGCCGCCAAAAGTCTCCTCCCACCAGGTGCTCTCATCCTCGCCCTTGGTCTCCTCCTTGTTGTTGTTGTCTTGCTCGCCCTTCTTCTCCTCGTCACCCTCCTTCTTTTCCTCGACCGGCTTCTCGATCTTCTGGCGCCAATGCTCGACATTGATCAGGCCGCGGTCGTTGAACTTGACCTGCGTCTCGCCGTCGCGCTGGAACTCGATGGCGAAAGGGTGGTGCCGGATAATGGCCTGGTGGTTCCCACCTTGGCCGTACAAGACGTTGGTAAAGCCCTTGTCCGCCTTGTCGCTCAGCGCAGCGCCCTGTGAGACCTTGAGGCCGCCGACCAGGGCCCACTTGCCGGCCTCGTTGTACCGCTCCTTCCTCGCCTTGCTGTCGTGCCTCAGTTCGATGTCGCCCTTTTGCCGCTTCTCCTCGTCCAGCGTGACGCGCGCAACGCCCGACTCGAGGAACGTCACCGTGAGCGGCAGCTTGACCGTGTCGCCGCCCTCTTTCAACGTCTTGAGCACGGTGCCTGACAGCTGGCCGTCGTGGAAAGTGATGGAGGCCTCATCGAGGGCGTACGGCGAGGTCCACGAGCTGGCAGCGGCGGCGGCGTCGTCGGCGAACTGGCGATTGCGCTTGCAGAAGCCCGACTGATCGCACTTTTTGAAATCGTGCTGTTTGACCATGACTGCAGAGCGCTCAGTTAGTCAGACTATGGACCGGTATGATGGTGGGCGGCTGGCGGGGAGCTTTATACACACCGGCTGGAACGAACAGACAGCACAGGGCGGTCCAGCAAAGAAAGACAGCCGTCCACCGGGGAGCGGACCTTGATGATGAGGAGGCCATGATGGTAAGGGGGCGTGTCTGCAGCTGCGTCTGCAATGGTGATAATTCGCAGCAGGCCAGTGCCGTCTATATGGCAGTCGAAAGCTCACACCTCACCGTCTCATTGCAACGCGCCAGGTGGATGAAACGGTCGCTTGCGTACCCAGCCAGACCCCTGCAGTACCGACTAGCGCCAAGACACACACAATCCCCCTTCACAATTCGTTGCACAAGCTTTGTGCACGGGCGACCCCGCCAACGCAGCAGAACCCCACCATGGCACCCCCAAGCGCCCAATATTTTGCTGCATGTCCTTGTCCGCGTCGTCTTCTTCTTCTCCGCCCTTCTTCAACAAAACTCGCTCAACCTTCAAGCCCACGCCACCAAAGAACGCACACTACCCAACATGTCTTCCTCCGAGCAGACGTATGTTCGCCTCCGCCGCCGTCGTGTATAAGAGGTGGTACTGATCCATGTGCATAGCTTCATCGCCATCAAGCCCGATGGTGTCCAGGTACGTCAATGCCTACTACCAAACTCTCCACGTCGTTGCAGTGCTGACAATGATGCAGCGCGGCCTTGTCGGCCCCATCATCTCGCGCTTCGAGAACCGCGGCTTCAAGCTCGTAGCCATCAAGCTCATCACCCCGTCCAAGGAGCACCTTGAGAAGCACTACGCCGACCTGTCCGACAAGCCCTTCTTCAACGGACTAATCGCCTGTATGCCTCTCCTCCGAACCCACCATATCCGTGCCCTACCGTTAGAGCAGAGCTGATGGATCGCAGACATGGGCTCCGGCCCCGTCGCCGCCATGGTCTGGGAGGGCCGTGACGCCGTCAAGACCGGCCGTTCCATTCTCGGTGCCACCAACCCCCTTGCCTCTGCCCCAGGCACCATCCGCGGTGACTTCGCCATCGTACGTTCACCTCGGCCTTGTCTTCCCACCCAAAACTCGCCATACTGACCTGCACAGGATGTCGGCCGCAACGTCTGCCACGGCAGCGACAGCGTCGAGAACGCCAAGAAGGAGATCGCCCTCTGGTTCAAGGAAGGCGAAGTCCAGACCTGGAAGTCCGCTCAGTTCGACTGGGTCTACGAGAAGGCCTAAAGTGCCCCTCCTACTTCCGCACCGCCACCTCCTTCGGGCCTCGCTAGGCTCCCGGAATCTGAAAATGGCCTTCGGCCTTCTATAGAATCACGACAATGAACTGGAACGATACGCTTTGGTCGGATAGCTGCTGCTGAATGGTGTGGATACCGTGATATTGTCTTCTCCTGTGTTCCTTGCTACCCATGTTATAAAACCAAGTCCTTTACCCAGAAGGCCTAGATGAGCCTACACGGAGAATGCAACAGCACCAGAACATCTCCACTACACCTCCGCATTTTCGTTGCCTTCTTCTCCACCCTTATCCTTCGACCGAGTCTTGATCTCGCCCACCTCCTTCTCCTTCTCCTTCTCCTCCAGCTCCCTCTTGGCCGTGCTCAGGTACCAAGCCTGAACCTTCTCTACTTCCCTCCACTCACCCTCACCCCGCTCGACCATAGGACCTTTGACTTCCTCCCTCTCTCTAATCTCTCCGAAAGCCCCTCTCTTCCTGCCCCAAAGCAACTTGCTAAATCGCCAGACACACCACGCGCTCTCCTCACCACTGACAAGCATCGGCCGCCGGTTCAGACTCTTCACCCCAAATGCACGCAGCAGGATCACGTCGCCTTTCTCCGCAACGGGCAAAGCGTTCGCGTATGGCCGGAACACTTGCACCGTTGTGGACATCGGCTGAGAAGAGAGATCTGTGATGTGAAGTGTAGTGGTGTAATGCTTGGGGCCCGTCGTCGCGCGTTTGGGCGGCGTGCTGGCCGACGTTACGAGGGCAAGGACATCCGGGTACGACGACGAGTGGAATTGCGACGAGCGGTTGAGGAAGAAGGGCAGGTCTTTGAGTGGAGTGTAGTAGGCAACAGGGGTAGAGAGACCCACAGAAGGCAGCTCGGTTGTGGGCATGTCTTCTTCCGAGTCGGACACATTGGCGGAGCGGATTGTTGGCGAGCCTTGTTCAGAGGCGACGTCGGTATCAGTTACGTTTCGCCTTGGTGTGGATTTGGCCATGGGTGAAGGCCAGACGACGGAATCGGGACCAACGACCTCCGTTCCAACGTCGACCTCGAACGAGCCCAGTCCGGCCAAGGTAGTCTGCGTGGGCTGTGGCGTCATCGGCAAGCTCTGCGCTTGGTGGTCGACAGGACCAGAAGGTTGCGATGTCGGGAAAGTTTGTTGGGTCGCATCGGGAGTGATTGGCATGTTGCTCTCCCAGGGCGGTTGTTGGTTGAAAGAAGCGAGATGGGACTGGGCGACTGGCGGTGAGCTTGGTAGCTGCTCGCCGTCATTGACGGTACGCTGATCCACTTCAGGCGAAGGTGGCAGTGAGCTACGGAGCTCGCCATTCTCATTTTCATTTGTAATAGCAGGATACGCCACGTCGGTAGTCGCCGCATATGGGACTCTCTCGTGGACGTCATCGTCCATCGGGACGTCATACACGTCACTTCGCAGTCGTCGCGACCTACGAGGGCTGCTTGTTGCTCTCTCGGTAGGTGTCTTCGAACTGGATCTCTTACTAGGCGGAGTGCTCTTGGCTGGTATGACGACCATTGTTTCTGTCTTCGAGCGGGTTGTAGCGCTTGTCCTGGCTGGAGTTGCAGGTGAGACTCCACGATGAGAGGGGTGGGGCTTCAATGGAGAGGAGTCCATGTCCCGTATCTGTTTGTCTGGTCCTACTGGATCGCTGGAGTTGGTATATAGTTGCGTGCCTATGTTCCAATCATCCGAGTACTGAACAGTAGACATAGAGTTCTCAGAGTGCAAGCTACCCTCTTCTGAGTCCTTCACGTACGCCACGTTCGAGAACCTGCCTTGAGACATGCCCAGTTCTTGAGACATGCCCAGTTCCTGAGAGGGACCGAAGCTGGTACCAGGCAAGACGCGATCTTCAGGACGGGAAGACTGTGGCTCCATAAGCGTGTCCTTGGACGGCGACCTTGCGCTGACGGAGCTGAGCCTTGCAGAGCGCTTACCAATGCCTCTCGACTCCGCGGTGGGGGTAGTGCTCTGTGAGGGTGAAAGGCGTTTCGTTTGCGATCGGAGATTGTACGTGGAAGTGATCATTGAGTCTCTCGTAGGAGATGCAGTAGATATCGACCTTGTAGCGAAAGGTGATACAGTTGTGTGACCGACGGACGCAATGGGACCTTTTGACATCTTAGAGCGAGCATTTCTCTTCGAGCCGAGGGCATCCTCCTTTACGGGTGACATAGACGCCTTGGTTTTTGAACGGGTGTTTCTTGCGGGACCGGTAACTGGGACCGACACAAGTTGCATCTCGCCGACTTTGTGTCCTTCGTCCGGAACGGCAATAAGAAGTTCGGCAGAAGGTCCAGCCGTATGGTCATCATCTTCATGCACCAGCGAGCCCTGCGATTTAGTCCAGCCGAAGCCATCTTCGTCTTCGATGGATTCCATCTTGATATCAGGATGACTGTCTCTTGCCACGTCTTCACCATGCAAGACCTCTTTCTGCTCCACACCCGCCTCCGGCATATAATCGTATGGAGCGTCTGCTGCCAGACGAGGCTCGTCTTCGATGAACATTTGGTCATCATCTTCGGCCTCTTCATCGATATTCGACTGAGAAGATATCGAGGGAACAGAAGCTACTTTCTCATCGCTGGCGGTTTGGTGGTCTTCGTGCATCGGCTGGCCGACAAAATCGGGCTCAGTTTCGTGTGCAATCTCGTCCAAGTTCGGAGGTGGGTGCCTCTCTGCTTCGATGTTCGCATAGAACTTTTTCTCGACTTGGAAATTCGCCACAGAAGCTTCGGGGAGAGTGCCCGGTAGCTGTTCTATTTCAGCAACATCTTCTACAGCATTCTCGTCTTCAGAGCCCGAGCCAAGATCTATAATCTCTGTCGCACCCACAGAACGCTCGGTACTGGTAGTGAGAAGCTCGCCAGCACATTGCAGCTCCGAGGTCGTGTCTTCGGTAGCCAGATACTCTAATCGTGCGGCTTCGACATGGTCCTGAGCGCCTCCCTCTTTCAAAAATGGCTGTACCCTATTCGGGTGATCTTCATCTCGTTGCTCAGCAACAGTATTGACATGCTGCTCGCCATCAAGGCTCTCCACAGGCAGCTCGTCTTTAGGATTTGTTTTAAGCTCGAATTCTGAGTGGTCGTCATTTGTATTTCCCGAGTGAGAGTCCGAGGAAAGTTCGATCACCTTAGCCTCTTGTTGTAGCCTAGGCGACCCGGGCTGTGGTGAGCTTGCAATAGCCTCTGGTATGTCTTCTGTAGCATACGCGTACACCTCATCTAGATCCTGTCCCTCGTTGTGTTTGGAGCCCACTTCTTCAATATCGATCGATTCATCCGGCAGCATGGTTGTACCTTGCACGTCGTCTTGCTTCGACGGCGCCGCAGGACGTGAGAAAGCAGAACCGTCCATTCCGAATGTAAATCGAACATCAGTAAAAGCGGACTCGTGTGTTGCATGAAATGGTGGGGCATTCGGGGCGCTAATAGAACTGTAGAAGCTAGACTCAATGAGATACTCTTCGTCATTGTTGGCATGTTGCTGGTCTGCTTCAAACAGTAAGTCAAGCTGGCTTGAATCGACATGCTCCAAGTAAGACATGGTAGTTCCGTCTCGCTCGCCGGGAAAGGGTGAAGGAATAGGAAGAGTAGCAGAGTCCAGTGGTAGCAACGTTGGGCTTGACGGCTCCTTTCCAATTGGAGTCAGCAAACCGGGAGCGAAAGCGGATTGGAAGTCTGTCTGCAAAAGAGGCAGCGCGGGTGGTGGAGGCATGTCTATATCTGGCACCCCGTCCAATACTATTGGATCGTCGACAGTGCCGGATCGTTCGCGAACGCGCTGCTCGTGCTCCGAAGATGCGTCGTTATCTACTGAAGTGGCATGCTCAACGTCCACAGCGCTGTACTGCTCTGTCGAGACAGCAGGTCCCTCGACTAAATCCGAAGCACCGCTCACGGACAGTTTCTCTGTGACGTCCAAGGAGTGTGTCTGAATTATTTCCTCGTTGGAATCTTCTGCGTCCGACTCAACCAGGTTGACGTAATTAGCAGCGTGTGTGGTCAAGATTCCGTCCTCGTCCTCCGTGTTCGGCACAGTGTCCCCTTCGAAGGAATCTGAGGGCTGCAGAGGCTGAAACTCATCAGGTCCTGCATATAGATCGTAGTAGTCAGCGTCTAGCACAAAGTCATCCCGAGGCGGACTTGATCGTGGCTCATCAGTAACGTCGTTCTGAGCAATGACTTGGTAAACATTCTGTATATCAGTGGCTGCTGCAGAATCATCGCTCTGTGGCAAGGAAAGGCTAGCCATCGGTGTGGTATCCGGTTTGGCGGGGGAAACTGGCGTAGCCGGTAGTTCTGTTCGCCGAATGGGAGAGGCATCGAAGGCGTCATATTCTTCCATGTCAACGTCTTCCTTCTGTGGAGACGGTGTACGAGCCGAGTATGTCCACGCGTTCCAATCCCTATACGACTTTCGGCGCCGTTTCCTATCGTGACTGTCCTCGGTGTCGTCGTTGAAAGGATCGTAGCCGGCCTCGAAGACGGGCCCTTCCGAAAGCCGAGTCCGCTTGATGAAGGCGGGAGAAGACCATTTCTGTGGCTCATCGAGCATTGCGGGTAGCTGCCGGCGAACAGGCGAACGCGGCGCAGGCGTCGGCGCGACATTGTTCAGATCGAGGCTGGCGATTTCTGTGCCGTCTCGAACGACCTGAGCGGACAGCGTCTGTGTATATGAAAGCTCCCAGTCAATGCTCTTCCCTGGTGTGCTGACAGAGCCGTCCTGTACAAAGTCTGCTCCGCTCAAGCTCAGGACCACCTCGTCGCCAATTCCCACTCCCGTGCTTGCTATAGCTTTCGCGCTGGATCCTGCAAAGCGCGCGCGAACCTGCCCAGTCTTCCGGCGAAGGCGGAAGTTGGGATCGCCGAGTAGAAGGGCAAATTGGCGCTGTGACGAGGAGTAAGGCCATATAAGAATCACGACAGCTCTGAAATGCTTTGATTCGGCCGCAGGTAGCTCCGGGTTGAGCGCGGCGATAGCGACTTGCTCCATGGCTGTGACTGTACGTGGAGCGAGGTGGATGCTATGGTATTTCCATGGTCATGCACCGAGAAGGACTGTAAGCTGACGCGCGTGGCCAGTGGACGTGGATGCGATCGTGTTGGTGTAAAGGTGACTTGCTTGGCGGTACTTTCCGTCTGGACGCGCGCGACTTCCTTGTGAAGATCAGCTGGCCCGTGCATGCACCTTTAGAGCTTCAACCGACCTCCCTCCGAATTGCTACCTCTCAAGAACTAAGTTACTCCCAGTACCTGGGCTCCTTTATTTAAGTAATTCGAGTTTGTGGCTCGGTCGTTGGCTGACCAGCTTGGCTTCACCCTCATTATGTCTCAACTTCAGCCTCAGTTTCAACAACTTCGCATCTTTTCTTGGATCGTTCTGCAGGTGCATGATGAATACACTAGTACAGATTGCGTTGTACTTCCAGGACAACGCAGCCCTGAGCTTGTTACCCCCAGCCTTGAGACAATGCCTCGAGAGAGTATACATGCTCTACTTGGCATATTGACTGACGCCGTCCCCACGATCATCGTCCCCGACTACACGTTGTCGTGTGAAGATACAGATACCATGGCTGCGAGAGCTTTGCGCGAACGCAGCTACGACAACGTCCTATCGTTTGATGGAAACCCCAAGGTATACAACAACTTCCCTCCTTGGGCTACTGATTGGTTTGCAGACCACGGGCGCTTGTTGAATAGTTACATGTGCAATGGGATCATGGATGAGGACTTCGTGAGACAAGATCTATTATCCTTGTCGTGGTGGATATCATCCTTCACTAGATGCAGGCACGCGTTATCATCGCCCATCCGATAGATGTTTTCAAGGATGATGCCGGTCTCATTGGATTCCTGTTAAAGTCCCCTTGGATCTGATCATCCCGAGAGCTATCTTGTCCTATAGGAACGTGCAACCTAGAATTCTTAACCTTGCTAAAGCCCCGTAGATATGGGCAAACAGGTTCGCAAATCGGGGTAATGATACAGTGTTACACACGGAAGGTTCCACAGCCAATATCATGTCATCTGAGCGGAAAAGTGCGTGATGCATTCATCATTCATTCATTGGAGCCACATCAGAATGTCGCTAGTCGCGTGTCTCGGTCCTTCCTGTGCCGCATACTCGCGGAGGCCGCTGCTACCCGCACAATCTTCACCACGTGTGAGCACAAACCAACATCAGTCAAACTTGCCTCACCTCACCCTCTGGATTAACTAGACTCGGCGAACCTTAGCATTTCACGTTCCATCTTGCATCGCTACCCCACCACCAGAGTACACCACAAATATCAATACCATCATTGCTAAGAGTGCCATCTCGCAATTGCTACCACGAGAGCCAGAGCTCGACATGGTTCAGGTATGCCTAGTTGCTGATGAGCGAGGACTCGAAACGCGGTCCCATGTTTACTCGTGAAGAGAGAATCGCTGACGTCATCCATAGTTTGAATACTCAGTCGAAGAGCCACTGAACCGGGAGCCGAAGGTGGAGAAACTGGTATCAAGGTACGACGGCCCTGGTCTATCAAAACCCAGGAACATGGGATTGACCAGGTGCAAGTTTCATCACGCAAGAAGGCTACGACCGCAACCATGGCCCAATCCCTCACATCGACGCATCAACACATCGAGTCACCGTCAATGGTCTCGTAAAGAAAGAGCTATCACTTTCGGTAGACGACTTGAAGGCTCTACCGCAACACACCATCATCTGCGCGCTGCAATGCGCTGGCAACCGCCGACACACGATGCGCACCAAAATCAAAGAAGTTTCCGGCATCGACTGGTTCGATGGCGCAGTCATGAACTGCAAATGGACCGGCCCGCTCCTGCATGATGTACTCGAAAAAGCCAGCGTGGATATCCAGGAAGAGAAGTGGGCTAGTACGCATGTAGCTTTCGCATGCCACCAAACAGCCACGCAGGAAGACGAGTGGTATGGTGCCAGCATCCCGCTTCCGCGCGCAATAGATCCGAAGTGCGGCATCATGCTAGCACTAGAGATGAACGGTAAAGCGCTGCCTCCGAAACACGGAGCGCCTGTAAGAGTCGTCACGCCGGGCATTGCAGGCGCGCGAAGCGTGAAGTGGCTCGACAGCATCACCGTCCAGACCACCGAGTCGAGCAACTACTACCAACAGCACGACTACAAGATCCTACCATCCGAAGCCGATTCTGTCGAAAAAGCAGAGCAGTGGTGGGCCAAAGTCGACGCGCTACAGGACATGCCTATTAACAGTGTCGTCGCAACTCCAGCGTCTGACTCTACTGTCCACGTTGATGAGAACAGCACCGTGGAGGTAAGCGGCTACGCTTTGCCCTCCGGATCCGACGGTCCTGTCGTTGGAGTTGAAGTCAGCGCGGATGAGGGGAAGACGTGGCAAGTAGCGGAGCTGTTGAAGGCGGAGGAGGAAGGCGAGGGGGACTTGAAGTGGGCGTGGTGCTTGTGGAAAGTGAGGGTCAAGATTGAGAAGGGCAAGGATAGGAAGATCTTCAGTCGAGCGAAAGATCGTTCTGGTAACATGCAGAAGGCGACTGTCGATTGGAACCTGCGGGGCGTGGCGTACAATGCATATGGGGAGGCTAGTGGGCTAGAGGTTGTTGAAGGTAGGTGAGGACCAAGAGGGTTCGGTTCTGCGATCAGGCAGAAATCAAGGTATATGTATGCGTCGGTGGAAGGCTAGTTGATAGAGTTGGAGTATTCGACGTTTAGTTTCTTTCAGCGCGCGCAGCACCATTTCGATCTTTCAGCGCGCGCAGCACCATTTCGATTATGGCTCAGAGACATAATTCAATCGACAACATTCTGTCAGCCCAAGTGTAACATATTGAGTCTACACATGCAAACCCCTAAATCTGAAGCGCCTGCACTCCACGCGCAACATGCATTCATCCTTCATGTCGTACCTCCCATTGAAACCTCCCAAATCAACCTACAGCCCCAAGCTCTTCTTCACATTTCCCCTCACGATTTTCTCATATTCATCTCTCCTCTCCCTCCACATCCTTGCCGCGTCCACATTCGCTGGACTCTCATCGTTCGGCTCCGCCAACATGCTCATAACGCTTATCAAGATCTTCTCAACACTCTGTATGGGCGACCAGCGCTCTGAGGCTTGTTCGTAGTGCATGGGGTCGTCGCCGGGAGGGTGAAGGATGGAGATGCATACTTCGCCATTGGGGTAGACTGTATAATACTCGTTAGCGCTGCCAGTCTCCACCTCGTACACCTTTTGGCTTGGTAATCATAGACAAGGACACAGAGGGTGTCAGACCAAACGTACCATTAGGATGCCACACATCTGTCTGAAACTTCATCTTCGGCGGTGCTAGCGGATAGTCTTTGGGAAACTTGAGCTCTGCTGGGAACACGCCTCCTTCGAAAGGCGTGTCCTCCGGGCCTTGGATTAGGGCTTCCCAGAGGAACATGTCGTCTTCAGTCACAGGGCCCGCGGTTATGCCTTCCGGAGGGTCGGAGGATAGGCCTTTGTATTCTTTGAACAGGCGTTTAGAGGCGGAGGAGGTCATGTTGTGTGGTTCTTGTGGTGGGGGTAATGGGCAGCTGTGAGAGGTGCGGGCGGGCGGGAATGAGCGGGGTACGTTGGCGGTGGTTCGCTGAGGTCGTGATTTTATGCGGTTTTGAGTCGCTGGGATATTTGTTGGCGCGGAAGGTAGCGAACGTTCTTCTCAGATTAGATACGTCGACGTATGAAGAGATGTGGAGGATGCTTGAAGAGCATGGGCGTTTTGGCGGGCAATGGTCGCGTGCACGGTCCCAACGCCAATTCACGTGAGTTATAGGTTCACTAGGCAAAACCTGAGGGGTCGTTGTGGGTGAGACTAGCCTGGGAAAGTGATAGGCCTAGCTGAGGGCTGCATTGTGTTCGTCAAGCAAAATGTTGGAGTGCTTTGGATTCGACCCATGTGCTCATTGAAAAAAATAGGTACCAGGGATCTACTTAACTCTACAGGAATGATACAGTGTATATATTACATCACTCTCCAAAGATGTCAGTCCAATCGAACCCACCTCCGCCCCCGTCTCCTCCTCCGCCATCTGAGCCACCTGAGCCTGGACTGTCGCCGCCAGATGTTCCTCCTCCACTGCTCCCCCCACCGCCCCATATATCGTCCTTTCCATCATCAGCCCAAGGATCTTGGCTCTGACCCCATGTATCCTCGCCGCTCTGTGGTGACTGGTCGGCTGCTTGAGGAGACTGAGGATCGGCTTCCTGTGTTTGGGCGCCTTCCCTGGACCTTTGCATGGCCTCGTAGCCAGCCATTGTGCCCGCGCCAGCAGCCCAGCCTTCTGTAGATCCAAGGCCCCGTGCGGCTGCTCCAGCTTCGCTCGCGATGCCCGTCTCGCCGGCTGCTCCCACCGCTCCAACACCTGCGGCCTCGCCAGCAGCAGCACCGCCAGCCACTTCTCCAGTCCCGCCAAACCATGGCATCCACATCGGCCACAATCCACCAGAGCCACTGTGTCGGCTGAAGTAGTCGAAGTCAACGCTGACGGCTGTCGCGAGCATGACTGCGCGCTGGTCCAATGTCATACCAGGATACCCTGCTAATGACGGTTTCGCCTTGTCGCCGGTTTTCGAAATGGTATGGGGGGGTTCAGCTGCGAGACCAGCAGCATCCATCCTTAGCGCGTATACACCTGTGTCTGTAAAGATTTCACGCGCGAAGCCAACAAAGTTGCGATTGACGGAGCCTATTAGACGCTTGTCTTCCGACATCAAACTAAAGTCCCAGGACAGGAAGGGCTCATCCACGCGTGCAAACTGCACCATACCAACTTCTCGAGTGTCGCCTTCTGCTACTGTGAGGGCTTTCGAGGTCGATACTGGTAGATCGCCGGAGCTCAGCTGAGGAGAACCTGCTTCTGGCGCCTCCATATGACGGGCGAGGAAGAGATTGTACTTCCGTCTCAGTATTGCCCACTCTTGCTCCGCGGATCCAATGATCCTCATTTCAGACATTGGCAAACTCGAAACGCTTGCGCTTGTCTGGTTCACCTCACTGCTCGTGCTCGTTCCATGTAGTGCCACCGACGAGGTGTAGCCGGTCGCATCTTTCCCTACTGCATCGTAGACGCGTATGCGCGAGTTGATCCAGCTGAACGGCCTGTGGAACCTGAGTATCTCGTTCTCTTCTCGATCAAACACGTGCGTTGTAAAGCTGCGATGGGTCTTGAACATCTGCCGTGCAACAGCGTTCCCCATCCCGTGGTCCCGCTCTGCTAGATATCCAATGTGGTTGCCATGCGGATCCATGATCACGTAACGATTCGCCTGCTCAAAGCCCATGAGTACGTTCATCATCTCTAGCTGGCGCTGTATCACGATGGCCGAGTTGTCGAGAAGTCGCATGGCGGGATGTGTCTCTTTGAGGACGCCATTTGGATCTTCGGGAATGTACACGGGCGTGACAAGATTGTTTTCTGCGTCGGGAGTCTGCGCGAGAGCCGTGGAGACAGCTTCGGCTTTAGATGCTTCGTTTGCTTGAGGGGGAGGGGAGTCGCTAGAGCTAGAAGTCTGTTTACCGGGCTGGGTGGAGGACGGCGGCGAGGCGGGCTTTGGAGAGCTGAGGGTAGGGCTCAATGGCGTTCGTCTTGGGCGGTTGGATGAGCTCTTGGGCGGAAGCGCGCGCGCTGTCTGGGTACTGTAGGTACGGAGACTATGCCGGGGCAGTCTCAGAGACCATCGTGCTACGGGTAGCATCTCGGAGCTTGTGTGTATGTGAGTATGCGGTCAGTAATGGAGAGGTCGTGGACGGTCGTGGACGGTCGTTGACGGTTATGGCGCTGGGAGGCAATCGTGTGACATGTTTGTCCGGGCCGCGATTGCACGCTCTCAATCGATCACGTCACTTGAACACGTTCTAACATGTGATGATGAATATGTAAAACTACCCATGAACTTCATGAACAAACAAAATCTAATGTCTGAACGGCAGACATCGGAGCGTAGATGCGGCACGCTCGCCCAATCAGAGCTCATTAATCTTGGCGGGCCGTAAATTTTCCGACTCGAGATTTTGACTCTTCAACACCGCGCTCTCCCACTCCTTCCCACCTTGCACGCTCAACATGCGCAGATACCTCAACTAACGGTATTCTTAGGTCTCCGACGGTACGTTCTCTCTCTCTCTCCTTCCACCATGCCTAATGATGAAGCCATAATTTTTTATAACTGCAGACACGGGAACAGTGTCATTCACTTGCCTGTTCCTGTGTTCTATGATGTTCAAAATTATAGACTACAACGGTATCTGATCAAAGACACAATAAAACACCGTTTCGCGAACCAGCTGCTTCTCATGCCCCGCTGACTTCCGACAGGCTCTTTGAAGTCGCAAAGCAGGAAATTACTATGGCGGCGAGCGTGCAAGATCCGCAGATCAACGCAAATGTAGCAGCGCACGAGAAGGATACTCCACCGAAGCCTCGGGCGAAGCGTCCCAATTATAATCAGATACACGCCAAAGTTCTTCCAGTGGAAGTATATCCTCTGCCAGCGTTCATACCACACAATCCAATCTCCATTGTTCGGATTGCCATCACCTTGCTTTCACATACGATCTGGCGTCCCAACTCACACGTAGTCATCCACAAAGCCTATTTTTCCCCCGACACGCAATCCATTCACGTCACAGACCCTCAGTCCATTCGGGCGTTGTGGGAGCAGGGCTTTTGGGGCTCGGGCTCTCTGAGTCGAAGCGAGCCGCGGTGGTTAGACCAGGAGAAGCGGAAACGTGGCATCGAAGCTGCAGCGACTAGCGAAGAGTTCACTCGTGGCAGGCGAGAAGAGCGACGGCAGTTCAAGCTGGAGAGGGCCAAGGCACAGAGGGAGGCAATCGAAGAGCAACTTCGACAAGAGGGCAAGCTCGATGCTGAGGCGAGTGTTGAGGAGCTTGTTGAGAACAATGTGTGGATCGAGTCGCCGAAAGGGTCGTTGTATCAGGCCGGTGCTAGCGATCCTTTAGGGAATGTCGCCCACACGGATAACACATCTGTCCTCGAAAAGGTCAACGATGCCATCGGAGACGATTCGCTGTCTTTCGCGGATGAGCTCAAAGACCAGGAGCATCTCCAGCTTACTTTTGAAGAGGCTTTCTTCCTCAAATATATTCTAGGAGCTCTGGATGTTCTACAAAAGCAAACGTCATTAGACTCTTCAGACCTCCTTCGCCTGTTCTGCACACACTCCGAATACCCGTATCCAGAAGGCTCTCAGCCACGCATTGCCCCCGACAACCCTTTCCTACTTAAGTACATCGTCTTCCACCACTTCCGCACCCTCGGTTGGGTCGTGCGCCCGGGCATCAAATTTGCCTGTGACTACCTCCTGTACCTGCGCGGTCCCGCTTTCCACCACGCCGAATTCGCCATAATGATTTTACCCGCATACTCAGATACATATTGGGCCCGAACTCCCGAGCGGATAGCAGCTTGTCAAAAGAAGGAACAAAAGGACTGGTGGTGGCTGCATCGCTTGAACAGGGTGCAGTCTTCGGTGCACAAGACGTTACTGCTCGTATACGTCGAGGTGCCACCGCCTTGGAGTGAAAATCACAACGAGAGTGAAGGCGTGAAAGTGGACATTGGCAATATTTTGGCGAGGTACAAGGTCAAGGAATTCGTGTGGAAGAGATGGTCTCCGAACCGGAACCGCGATTGAAGCAAAAGTGGAGCTGGAGCGTTCACTCAGCTGCTCCGTCAAAACATGGCGAAGATCGAGTTTTTTATGCGCGCACAACGAGATTTAGACACGACAAGGCCTTGGCTATGATCTTCTACGTTCGATCAGTCTTAGCGCTTTACTCGCATCATCGAAATGCCGGTTCACTGCGATACTGAGCTTTGCCAACCTAGCTCATACCAGTCGGTGCATGGATCTGACCGCACAAATATGTGTGGCAGCAAATGCTAATCAACACAACGATGAGCCAGCCGCATTGCCAGCTAGTGGTTCCAAACACGACTAAGGTCGTTGCGAATGGAACACCCACCTTCTTCTCGTCCGGGTCATATATCTCACGGAGCTAAAAGAGCTAGTAGCTAGGGTATCAAGTCAGTAGCAGCATTGTATACAGAACGTAGTAGTCTTGTAAAGATTGTGTCATAACTCGTTACAGTTCAATATATACACATTAAATCAACGCTACTCTGTTCAAGAACTTTTGCCTTCCACGCTTCGAATCAGCTTAATAGCCTTCGGAGGCGCTGACAACAGTGACCTGCTTCTCCGCAACAAGATCTCTGCTGCTGAAGCCAACCTCGAAAGTGAACTCTCCCTCGGGAATAAGCCACTGCTGGCTCACAACATCCCAGTAGCTGAGATCCCTGCGCATCAATCCAAAGCTCACGGTCTGCGTCTCGCCTTCTTCAAGAAACACCTTCTCGAATCCGCGGAGCTGGCGGACTGGTGTGCCCTCAGGAGCGGTAGAAGGAAGGCCAACGTAAAGTTGGGGTACAGCTGCGCCAGCAACTGCGCCGGTGTTGGAAACAGAGACAGTGACATTGTACAAGGTTTCCCAGAGAGCGGGATTGCCTCCAGGTTGGATGGGGAGGTCCTCGGGGACCGAATTGATGCTATCTGCGACAGGGGAGGTTTGCATGTCGGAGATGTTGAAGGTTGTGTATGACAGACCAAAGCCGAACTCGTAACGCACCTCGATCTTGTGTGCGTCAAAGTAGCGGTAATCAATCTCGAGCTTCTCATCGAACCAAGCCTGCCAGTCATCATAGCCGGTAGTGTTGACGGCAGTGGTGGGAGGCGCGTTGTAGTCAGTGCCGTTCAGGGCAATCGTGTAGGGAAGATGGCCAGAAGGATTATAGTCGCCGTAGATAACATCAATCAGAGAGTGGCCTGATTCTTGGCCGGGGTAGTGCGCTGCCAGGATGGCGGTGACATTGGGATGGTCGGCCCAGGGCAAGACGTTGATGCCGGAAGAGTGAGTAATGACAACGGTGTTGTTGCAGTCTTTGGCGACAGACTCGACGACATCATCGCCCTCCCAATCAACATCCAACGAAGCTCGGTCGTTGCCCTCTTGGGCCCAGGTCTTCAAGAGCACGATGCAGACATCAGGTACCGTGGGCAACCAAACATCGTTCCAGTCGGCCTGGGCAACAATATAAGTGTTGTTGAGCCAGTGCTGCACGATGCCACCGTCTTCAGCAACGCGATCCTGAAGAGCACGTAGAGGGGTAATGAGGTACGAGAATTGACCCGTTCCGGAGCCACCTCCTGCGGCAAGAGTACCATACTCGAAGTCGGCCTGGTTCAACAACCCTGAGACGTCGTCACCAGCATCATTGCCGAAGACGGCAACGTTCTTGGGGGCTTTTAGTGGCAGAGCGTTATTCTCGTTCTTCAGCAACACGGAGCCGGCAGCGCCATGCTTTCGGATGAGCTCGCCGTGGTTACCACGGACGTCACGGCTGCGTTCGCCAGTGAGAGTAAAGTTACGCGTCCAAGAACTGCGGGGCGAGAAGGTATTCAAATCGGCGGTGGACGGATCAACACTTGGAAAGTCCTGATCCTGATTGAGCCAGAAGTAAGGCGTCATGATACGAATGACCATATCGTCGACGCGGGTGAGGGATCCATTGTTGACGGCAGTGGTGATGTTGCCTCCAAAAAAGGAAGGAATACCAAAATTCAACCCGTACGGACCCAAGCCACCCGGCATGTTCATGTCGAGGCCAGCATCGATCGCAGGCACTCCGGCGTGAGTCGCGCCCCAGTCGGACATGATGTAACTATAGTAATGTCAATAAGCCCTTCAAAGAAGTAAAGAGCGACCTGTCACATACCCCTGGAACCCGAGCTCTGTCTTGAGTAGTCCATTCTGAGCCTTGGAATTCTGGCACCCGTAGCTGCCATTTATCCTTTGGTAGCTACACATAAAGCTGGCAGCCTTTGCGTGAACCGCGTTGGCAAAGGGCCACATGTAAAGCTCGTGGATAGTCCTGTCGTCGATGTTTGACGAGAGTGCACTTTTTGTCTTCGTCGTAGTGATATTAGGGTCATATGTGGGGTTTCGCTGGGCCTCCTGTTCGTTGCCGATCCAGTGCTTCGCACAAGCTTGGACTCCAGCGGCTTGGTGTCCAGTGATGGTTTCTTCCATTCCGATTCCACTGAGGTACGGGTCTGCAGCAAAACCCTCCCAATTGCGGCCACCATAGCCAGATCGACCCAAGGGACCTGCAACAGGGCTAAGAGCTACGTGAGCACCTTTGCCCTTGAACTCTTCACCCATGGCAAAGCCTCGCTCATACATGATTTGCTTATCCTATGCATTTGTTAGTCAATCGCAGGAGCAAAGAAAAATGGAATCATGTACCCAAGTCGCGCCAACAGAGACACCAGCGGCGAAGACGCTCGTGTAGTCGGCAACACGCAGAGCAAGGGGCCCATCATGCAAGCAGAGACCGCTGAAGTTCAGACGGGGAATGGCGACAATGTTACCAACGCAGGGGCCAGCTTGACCAGTGACCATGTCAGCCTTCTCCTCGGTCGTAAGCTGGGCCACCCAGGCTTTCGCCTTCTCGAGTGCTTCTTCCCAGCCGCCAACACCGGTGATATTGGCTATAAGGTTATTAGATATATAGGTCAAAGACATAGAAGGGAAGACTTACGAGAAGGATAGACAGGCGGCGAATGGCCGTACTCTCCGAGGATGGTCGTGTTCAGCGGCTGGACGTATGAGAACGCTTCTTTACTAGAAGAGCCGCCGCCAAAGTTCTGAGCGTTGGCTGCATTGAGAATGGCAGAACCCGCAAGCAGGGAGGATAGAAATGCTGCCATGATTTGTCAAGGTGGTAGCAGTCCGTACGTCTAAGAAGGATTCAGTTGCGGAGTCTACCAGGCCTTATATACTGCCGCTGGTCATAGTCTGTCCGTGCCGGCCATTGAGATTATGATGAGCTCCGAACTATGAGCTCGGTGGCTTTGTATACCGAAGTAGAGCCGCAAGGTGCAGGGAGCACACGAGGGTAGCTTGTGGAGGAGCATGCATTTGAGAGGCTTGCAACGTCATCCCGGTCTCTAGCTTAGAACGCCAAGCTGTAGGTTTAGTGTTGTGTGTGCTTCAGAAGACGGCTGTGGTTGCCTGGTTGATTGACCATGGTGGACGTGAAGACGAATGTGATGAAGGTTGGGAGGGTACAGTGTTAAGAGTGTTTTAGGTCTTTGGCACGATGTCGGTCAATCACGAAACACAACTCAATCATGGAATCATTGTCTACTTGCGAAGTCAAACTCTTGGGCGACCGCCGATCGGCATCCGTAGACTTGAACAAGCTTCGAACGCCTTCCGGCACGATTCAGGCAAGCTGGGGATTGGAGCTCACCATGACAGGCGCGCACCGTTTACCAAGCCACCGATCGTCTTGGTTGCTGGCCGTTGGGCGGAGAAGATCGCATGAGGAACAGTCAAAGACGTCTACAGAGCTCCGGTTCGCGATGTCGGCAAGAAGAACGGGCCTCGTCACGGTCGCATGCCCCGTGGGCAGCAAAAGTATTTGCGCCGATGTGGATGCGAGTGGTGCGTCTAGCTCCAATAGGAAGTGCTGCCGCTGTTTCCCCACTGTTTCCCCAGCATCGTCACTGACGATGCCTGGACCAGCCCGAGCGCCATCAGATGATCCCCATGGGCACTCCACTCTATCATCTGCCGACATCGAGCCGGCTTAGTTTTTTTCTGCCATTGCACAAAACAGCGCAAATGCTGGCTAGCATCCGGCGGTGCCTCGGTACAACCCGTTCAGGACGATCCGCGTGAGTTCGCCGAGTGGAACGCCCGCTGCCTTAATTGACATTCCGTTGTCCAGAGAGCAACGCTCCAGGTCTTCTGCTATTGGCGGCTGAAGGGGAGCAATGATTGGTGTTTACCCTTACGTCATTGCGCCTTTTTGTCCTCGTTCGGTTGTTTACAACTCCATGACTCTTGCTACACACAGCTTCTTTTCAACATCTGGGACCGTGTATGTAACTCGTGTGTACACACTACGTCTCAAATCCAAGACAGCGGCACCCCTAGGCCATGACAATACGCACTGATACCCCTCTCGACGAGCTTTGCCAATCCATTCAGCTACGATGGAGCACACCGACTCCCCACCGGCTTATCGTCGTTTGGCTTCAAGCTAGATCCCTCTATGTGCCAAAAAAAGGTACGACGCTGGTTCCGGGGCATGACCTTCGCATCATGGAAATCAAACCATCATGAGCTTTTGGTGATGATGAGCCTCCGTGGCATCACAAAGTGGTCCTCCCACCCATAAGCCTCACCCCAAGCTCCAACCTTCTGCTACCTCATTCAAGTTTTCTGTTCCTCCTGGCAGGGTATGAGGGTCTTGCGAACACCGGGCGCTCTAGGGCGAGATTTTAGGCTACGGCGACGAGGAATTGGGTTCTCACGACTGGATACCGCTCTACGCTCGCTGACAATCAATCCCACAGTCGCTAAGAAGAGACATGCAACCGATGAGCTCTCCATGCACTGTCGATGTCGATTATCTAGCGTATGATGTCGAGCTGTTCAATCCTCACCGAAACTTCGTACTATCGCCGTCAAGCCGACTGCCATGAACAGAACGCGCCAAGCGGTAATGCAGCATAATGGCTGAACGGTGTTGCTCGTTACTGTCGGACCGGTCAGGGACGGATTGGTACACAATTACAAAAGGGCCCAGTTGATGCAGGACAGGCCGTAAGGAAGCGGAGATACAATGGAGATGTTCAAGAGACTTTGTGGGGCGGCTTGTCAGGAGGTGAGAGACGGTGTGGGTTAGGTGCGTCCTGTAAACCCAACATTCTTGAGCTGTTGACCTTATCATGACTTGCTGCCCAACGCCATCTTCCCTGTTGACACCATTTCCGTACGATATCGTCAAACAAGGCTCGAGAACGCACTGATCGTCGTGTCGCTATAGGCCTCGAACCTACCTTGCAACTCAGAAGACCTGTAGCTATACGTCATTCACAAGGTGCTCTCCCCGTCCTCAATCTTACGACTGCGTAAAGAGATGGCTATTTGACTGTTGGGTCCAACGCGGGGACCATCCAAAACGCCAGTTTCGGCGCTATCAGACCACGCCACCGCTCTCTGGTCACCCACTTCCACAAAACTATAGCAATGGACGATTGCGATCTTGGTGGAATGCTCGGTGGTTCGGAAAATCCTCCGTAGAGATTGGAAAGAATCAGTATAGTCGAGTATAGCAAGCGAGTAGCGTGGCTGCGGTAGTGATCTGACCAGCGAGCAGCTCGGCCATCACCCGCGTAGCCTCAGTGACAGTCCCACTCGAGCTTGAGATGACGTACACCTCCTTTGGGTGGCAACGGGATAGTACTCCTGAGATTGGTGGGGCAGAGCAGTCTCCTTTTAGAACTTCGGTGGAGGTACCAAGTCATCATGCGCTAGCGTCAGTAGCCTCTCATCGGCTTCATCGGCCATGCGGAAGTGCTATAGAATTTGTGTAACCATCTCATATCTGCAGGTCGGTACGTACTTCAGCCAGTCTGCATTTATTTTGGAACTCACTTACTAAAGTAGTGGCACGTCGATCCAGTGTTTGCTCCGTCCGTCCACGCCACTGAGCTGGCGTACTAGAGTGTAGATTTCAGAACGGAATACAACTCTTGGGAGATGTGCATGGCGGCCGGATACGGTGCTCCACGTGAATACCGTAGAAAGTGCGAACACCGTACGTATCGGAGTGGCCGCCACCATATAGTCTAGCCTGGCACGCGACCGTTCGTCCGGTGAAGCCTTTCTGGAATCTTGTACCTCACTGGTGTATGCTTAGTATGCTAAGCATGGCAGATGGCGGCTAATACAAATCAGGCCGTGCGTAACAGCGACCCTCCACTCCCACCGCGTGACTACATTTGTTCAAGCGGCCGCCACGGCAACGTCATTATTCAACATCTAGAAGCAACGGGTTGGGCTTCTATCGAGGGTTCCACACTTGTTCTGGATCGCTTCTTTTGTAATACTTCACCAGTGGTCACCTTCGGCTATTGAAGGCGAGAACTCAAAGCACATGGGCATGCTTCGGCACTTGGTAGGACAGGGATTGCTACATATTGCGGTGCGATCCTCTTACTTTGAATTCATCTAACCCCGCAAGTCTTTCATCAAACCTCGACCTGTAAGGTGTTCTGACAGGGGTGCCAAATTCTCCCATAAGCTTACCGAGCAACAATGATTGGGTACCGTTGAAAACCTCCTCCATGAGTTCTGATACCAAATTATTAACGATGGTCGTGTTGAAGCTTGGGACTTGGTCTTGTTTAGACCACGCGGCAGTTCGGTGGTGGGGAGACCGGCAGCAATTTGTTCATTCCTTTTATCTGATAGCAAATCCTACCAAGTTTCAGGTGCGGCCATAGTTTCTTCGACTCAATCTTCCATTCACTCACTGTTTGATCAGATCGCTCACTATGCTTTGGGCAAGCCTTCTCGCCTTTACGGCGCTCGCCAACGCAGCGCCTACTAGCGATGCCGTTCCTGCCTACCTCCAGAAGCGACAAGGCTCGCAGACCATGCTTCGGTTCGGTTGCTCGCAGGTGGTTATCGACCGTCTCGACCCTCTTGTGAACCCGGGTCAAGCGCCGTCTCCCCACAACCATCAGGTACGTGACTCCAACGCAAAATTGGCCAGGCGGTTGCGACATATGCAACCGCTATGTTTCAGGGATAGTCTTGCTGACTTTTGTATCAAACATAGATTGTCGGAGGCAACAAGTTCAATATTACGATGACGACTGGTGATGTCTCAGATGGAGCTTCTTGCACAACTTGTGCATTCTCAGAAGACTTCAGCAACTACTGGTAAGCAAGGTCAAGGTCCAACTACCAGTTCCAAGACAGTTGCTAATCGTATGGCTACCCTTTAGGACCGCGAATGTGTACTTCAAGGCTCGCAACGGTACATATAAGCGTGTGAAGCAGCTCGGCTCCGCGTACGTTCATCAACTGCTCGCTAGTAGTCATTATCCTAATTTCTTTATAGCCTTCAATTCAACGACAATTTCAGCACCAAGACTGACGGCGGTATTCTTGTTTACTACGTCTCGGCTCAGCCAGGGAAGGTTACTGCCTTCAAGCCTGTCAGTTGGTCCATATTGAGCTCTCTCCTCTAGTATTGACTCAAGATTGTAGGGTTTCCGGATGTTGGTTGGCGACCCACAAAGGCGCACGGTCGACACGAAGATGAAGATGCAGAACTGCTACAGGTGTTACACGGGCCCGAACTTCGGCGGTGACACTGCCGCTCCTTGCGCGGATGGAAAGTAAGAATCTCTCCACTCCTCAACAAGCCAGACTCCTACTAATGATGATGCAGACTTGATACTCAGGCTTTGCCCAAGGATGTTTGCAAGGGCGGTATCCGCTCTAACATCCTTTTCCCCACGTGAGCCTCACTTGCTTATAAGATGAATGCCAGCGCTGATAAAAATCGTAGCTGCTGGGATGGTGTCAACCTTGACAGCCCCGACCACAAGTCCCACGTTGCCTACCCCACGAACGGTCCCGCCAACTTCTTGAGCCTGGGAGGCAACTGCCCCTCGACCCACCCCGTCCGTATCCCTCAACTGATGTACGAGGTCGTGTGGGACACCACTCCATTCAACAATAAGGCTGATTGGCCCGCCGACGGCTCGCAGCCATTCTACCTCTCCTACGGTGACAACACTGGGTATGTACTGGACGGGTCATGTAGTTTCGGATTACACTAACTAAGAGCTCAGGTACGGACAACACGGAGATTACGTCTTTGGATGGAAGGGCAATGAGCTTCAGAAGGGTATGGATGCGTCGGGCTGCTTCGGCGCCAAGTGCAAGGACATGAAGACCCAGGTCATCGACAATGCCAAGAAGTGCTCTGTGACTAAGAAGGTGAATGAGCCTCTCGATGAGTGTAAGTTCTCCCCGCGTGCGATATTTAGCGTTAGACGCATACTGATCTTCTCGCAGGGATCAAGGTCCTCCCCGGAATGGAGTTGCCCATGGAAATGTAGAAGTATTCATCCGCGAGCGTTTGCATTAGGCGATAATTGCCAAGGTCCGCTGGACTAGACTGTCTTTACAGTAGCTGTGAGTGGTTTGTAAACTGATACCTTCGCGATCGTTAGCTAGATTTAACTCGATGTCATGTGAATTCTGCCCAGTGTACTTCTTGGTCGTGCCGTGGCTTATTATCGTGATTCTACTCTCACCTCCCACGTTCCACCCCTAAAGTAGCAATATGCCAACATCAAATACGTAGCAAGAAATGTAAAAGTCTCTTTCCAGCGTCAACACAAAATGAACTGTAGAAATTGGGCACGAACAAGACTCGAATCCGAGCCCCAATCCCGAGTAAGAGGCCCTGTGTGACGGTAAAGGCGCTAAACCCATGGTCTTAATCTAATACAGTAGCATCTGATGGAGCTATCTAATGGCACCCTACGCTTGTAAGTTCTCATGTCGTCGATGGGTACATATACAAGAGTATCAAGTCGTGTGTGGGGGCCGAGAATGGCTCCATAGGAGGTGTGAACACACAATGAAGGGAGAATGAATCTTAGTACGGATTCGAAATATGCAAGGCGACGTACGTAAGAACCTCGTCGTGCAAATCTATCATGCTCACGCCCCCGTCGCATCCCTGCTACAACTTCCCCCCCACCCTTCTTCTCTTCCACGTTTCCGCATCTCCCTTCGCCCATTCCCTCAGCACCTTCCTCTGAATCTTCCCACTCGGCGACTTGGGCACTTCCTCGATGAAAACCACGCCGCCAGACAATCTTTTATGCTTGGCAACCCGCTCCGCCATCCACTGCTCGATGTCCCATTCCGACGACGCATCCTTGTGTTCGAGTTTGAGAGTAACATATGCGCGGGGAAGCTCTTCGTGGTCGCTTTGGAGAATGTTAGCTGGTGGTGTATGACGTGGGCGGGGATAGATCGATGGATGGTACTTACACCTGTAGCGCGCAAACAGCCGCATCGGCGACATGCTCGTGCTCTAGGAGTAGAGCTTCGAGTTCGGCGGGTGCGACCTGGAACCCTTTGACCTTGATCAACTCCTTTTTCCGATCGACAATCCAGAACCACCCATTCTCGTCCCGAACCGCCACGTCTCCCGTCCTCAAGAACCCGTCTTCATCAAACGTCTCTCTCGTAGCCTTCTCATTCCGCCAATACCCCAGACAAACGTTTGGCCCCTTGACATGGATCTCGCCGCGCCCCCCAACGCCGGCTTCGTTCCCCTCGTCGTCGACGAGTTTCATACTAGCATTGGGATCGATGAACCCGACGGAGCCAGAGCGATCGTCGCGGCCGCCGGGAACGTGCAGAGAGGAGCAAGTGACTTCGGTCATGCCCCACGTCTGGACAACCTTCAGGTCGCATTTTGCGGAGACCTCGTTCTGGAGTTCTTTGGAGAGGGGGGCCGCGCCGCAGAGTATATTCTGCAAAGAGGAAAGGTTATAATCCGCTGTTTCGGGACGCTTGGCGAGCATGACCAGAACGGGAGGTGCGGTTTGGATGTGTGTAATGCGGTGGTTTTGTATGTTTTCCAGAAACTGGATGTAGTTGAATGACCGCATGAAGTAACAGGGGCTGAGTGTGCGTGCAGCGGCTACAATGGACCAAAGCTGCCCGTATGCGTGGTAGAGCGGCAGAAAGCCCAGCCAGCGCTCTTCCGGACGGGAGGAGGCTTGGTACGGCTGCTCCAGGTCGCGCATGAATATGCTCTGTTCGCAATTTGCGATGATGTTTTGATGGCTGATCATCACGCCCTTGGGTAAGCCCGTAGTTCCGGAGGAGTAGTTTAGAGCTGCTACTGTGGAGCGTGATTCTTCTGCAGTCATGGTGTCCCAGTGCCAGGAGTCCGCTTTCGACGAAGAGGGGAGAAAGGTTCGCCAATCTTGCACGCCGTCGATGGTCCCGGTCTCCTTGTCAGAAAAGACAAAGATTCTGTTCTTAGGAAATTTGGCTTTGGCTGCGGCTTTGAGCAGTGTAGGTAGCAGCGACGGTTCGACAAGTATCAACTTGGTTGTCGTATTCTCAATTTGATACACAGTCTCTACCAGATGTCAGCATCTATTCAAATACACACACATTCAGCTAGTCCCAAAAACTTACCATCGACCCCATAAGCAGGATTGCATCCACTAAACACCCATCCGCACCCGGCCACCCCTAGATAAGCCACAGGCACAAAAATATGATTATGTGAATACACCATGACCACATCCCCCTTCTTCAACCCCAACCCCTGCAGTCCCGCACCTAGTCTCTTCACCCATTGCAGGAGCTGGCGCGGCGATAGCGCGTGCTGGATATCGTTGGCGTCGATCCATATTGGTTTGTCGGACGCGGGTTTGGAGGGTGGGAAGAGATAGGTTAGTAGATCTGTGGATGGGATGTCTATCTGGAAGGGCGATTGGAAAGGCATATTATAGGATAGGGCGGGATGACTCTAATTGAGTGGAAGCACATGGTTTTCCTTGGTTGGGACACGGAATGTGGGATTGGAATGTTGTTTGGGGGTATTGGCGTCATCGTTGTTGCTGCCGAGGTGCGATGGAGAGTGTGGGGTAAGGTCTAGTCGCCGCCTACGAGATGAAACTCCTTGATGTCCCCAGACTACATACAAGCCCAAACAAAGATGGCTGCACATCGTCATTCAAAACACTAACACATCTGTATTCTCCAGAATCCGCGATTAAGAAAGTCCCAAAAGATCCGGGTATGCCATAGTTCCTACATATCCTGTATTCGCCAATGTCCCGTATTACCGCACTGTATACTCCCCTATACCGAATGTAGACGCAAAAGAAATCTACCAGATCAAACCCTCGCCAAATGACAGCTCTTGACCAAATGTTGCAAGATCTAGCCCACCGAGAAACGCCAGCCTCCACGGCCTGGTCCCACAACGCCCGACGATATGTATACAAGCAATGGGATAATAGGAAGGAATCTAATCCCTTGGTTGCCTTCCAAGACAATGAAAAAGGACAAAGGTCCACACCAGATACAGACGGCCCCTATGCCTTCTTCTCTCTGGGAACAGTAGGTCCGGCTCCCAAGGCGCCGCTGACAAACCGGCCCACATCCCCACCGGTGATGCGTCCGCGGAATCCTTGGGATCTGTCTCCCCCAATGCTGCTGCGATGACTGAGGCCAGTGCCCTGTCTAGTAAGCCCGTCAAGACCGACATCCGTCATGCTGTTCCTCCTAGCTCGCCTTGTTGCATCTGCATCCTCCTTCTTATGTAGGCTCTCCGAGGGCAGTAGAATGGCGCGGTCGAGGGCGTATGGAAGGCCACGATGTCGGCCACGGAGCTGCATGGCGATGATGATGAGCTTAGACAAAGGTTTGAACTGTCCAGAGAATGACGTGTTGACGCCCGAGTAGCCGAGACTGAGACCAACAGTTCCATACGCGGACACGATCTCGAATAGCACCGAGAAGAGTGTAAATTGGACATCTTTGGTGTTTTCTAGACGCCCTCCCTCAACAATGGAGATGAGGAAGAAGCCCAAAAAGACGAACCACAGATCGAAGGACAGCTGTCGCCGTAAATGCGTGCTAACATAGCTTGATCCCGACTCTTCCTCGTCGCTGCCATAGATACCGAGAGACTTTTCTTCGTAGACGTTCGTCTTGCGCAAACTGATGGCAATGGGGAAGACGGAGATGTACATCATGACGAGGTAGGATACTTGGATGGCAGGGTGCAAATCGGCAAGATTTACAACGGCGAAACCAGCGGTGCGAGTAGACGCAGCCTGGAAAAGGCCGTCGAGGACGCGGAATCCTGGGGGAAGGTGGGTGACGGCGTCATCGTTGAGCTAGCGTCAAGGTCAGCAAAAGACGGTTGTTGTTTTAACGCGATACTTACGTCGAGGATGATGAAGAAGAACAGGTCGACGCCGTTGAGGAGGACGAGGATCCAAAACAACCACCAATTGGCCTGGCTAGGGAAGAGAAGAGTGAAGCAGCGACGAGGGTGATCGAGCAGGAAACGGAATTCTTCCCAAACGCCGCTGCGGTGTGGGACGCACTTGGAACAGAGCCAGATGACGAAGCGAAGCATGCAGGGAAACCCTGTGTTGCCGATGATGATTAGAAAGGTTCCGAGCAGCAGTGGAAAAACTGCCTTCTGGAAGGAGATCATGGAGTCGGGTGTCAGTGTGAAGCCCAGATCGTTGAACATGGAAGCCGGAGTGAAGAATCCCCTGGATCTGTGAGCAAAAAGCATGGTTGCATGGGTTCGCAAACTTACCACCACACTGGAGAGACATCCACTGCCCGTACCACCTCAGAGTAGTGTTGGCTCTTCACCACCCAGGGAAGCATGCAGATCATGCCAAGGAGATGAAAGCCGACATAGTAAGAAACAAGTACCAAAGCCAACAGCTTCAGGGCACGGTACTCGATACCACCAAGTTCTTCTCTCTGCTCTTCGGTCAGGTCGACAAAGGCCGAATTGCGTCCGACAGTTGGTGTCCAGCTAAGGTAGGGCATCGGATCATCCTCCTCCTCCCTCTCTCGGGTGAGAAAGCTGGTAAATGTCCTGGATTTTGTTCTATCTCTTAAAGTAGGAATATTGGCACCCGATGCGCCGGCATCAGATCCTCTTCTGGGTCGTACATCGTAGGCCGAGGGGCCAGTGGTGGGGCGGCGTCGAATCTCAGGAACGTTGATGGTGATGTGTGTCTTCAACGGGTGGTCGTCGTCATTGAGCTCCGCGGAAGGCACAGATGTGGATCGTTGGCGCTTGACTTGCAAATCCTCGCCCTCGTTGGTGACTATCGTGCCAAGATGCTCCTCATCTGGGACCTGTTCCGGGACAAAGCCCAAATCGTAGTCTCGCGGGCCAGGGATGCGAAATGTCGTCTTCTCTCTGGGATTCCGCTGGTTCTCGACAAATGCAATGCTCTGCTCCTTGTTCGGCTCAGGGAGACGGTCATCGGGGGAACCGACCTCGTCTGCAAATGTGATGTCTCGGCGAAAAGACGTCGTAACGTGGGCCTTTGGGGGTGCGGTTTCGGGCGCACCCTCTTCGTTCCTCATGGTGCTTGACCCACTCCCGCTCTCGTTGTCTTGGTCATCCTGGATGGCGTTCTCGTCCTCAATCTTCTGGCCTTCAGCTTGACGACCGTTGGTGCGCAACACCTTGATCTCGCGAGCTCCCACTCCGTTCTCTTCATGCCCCAGATCGCGCTCGTCGTCGGCCTTGGCTTCGCTCTTCGTGCGCGATCTCGTCCGGGAGCGACGCATGCTACGCGCCTCGAGCACGACGTTCTGGAAGCGCTTTTCGAACCAGTACAGGCGAATGAAAACCACGAAGGTGTTGATGAAGATGGGGTTACACATGGACGCTATGAGCATGATCACGATCTGCTGGTAGAGTTGCAGCTGGTTTACGTCGATACTGTGGCCGAATTAGCGAAATGTATACTTGATCCGCCGGTCCCAACATACGTGTTCAGCCCACTCTGTGTAGCTGCGCCGCTGGAAAAGAAGAGAGCATCGATATAGGCCATGTTTTGCGTGGGATACAGAATGACTGAGCCAATGAGCGTCATGGCAAGTAGGTAGGTGTCTGGTTCCTGTCAGCGGTATCCAGCTCTGCTTGTTGTACCATGGCAGCCCTTACAATGAATAGTGAGGAAGTTGAAATGCGGCTTGAGGTGCGACCACTTTCTGGGTATGGCTGGCACATTTTCCCTCAGCCAGCGGCCGACGGCGAGCCACGGCGTGAACATGCTGAAAGTGCGCGCTCTCGCAGAGCCGTGGTCTCTTGGTCTTGTCGTCACAGAGTGTAGCTATCGTCGCGTCTGGACTCGCAGTGTCGTGACAGACGGCTCAGCGACCGCACCGCCGCGCGCGTGGTTGGTTACGATCGGTCCGACCCGGGAGGGCAAGCAGAGTGGTCGGGGAGGTACATGGTAGTTGGGGTAAAGACAGGAGATGCGGTGTGCGGGCGTGGGGGAAGGTAAAAGAAGCGGGCGAGGTTCAGCTGGGTCCCAGGGGTGAGAGCGTGTCGGTGTGCAGATGGTTTGGAAGGGTAAACTTAGGGCGCCGTGGATCAGATGATGACGCCAAGGACATGTCACTAACGGCACCGAGGAAGAGGGTTGAACAAGGGGAACACCAAAGAGATTCAGCCGTCCATGCGCGCCGGGTCGGGCCTCTTTTCGACCTGGCTGGACTGGACGTGCTCGCGCCCCGGTTCTGGGCAATCTCGCCTCTTTCCGGGGCCTGGGGCCAGCGTCCGTACACAGCCACACCGTTATCTATCACCTTTTGCTCTTCTTGTCAAGTTCCTGACTGCCATGAGTATATGTCACCAGGTCATCCAAAGGAATGCAATTTCGACCAGACAGACCCCCGTGTATGACATTTGCGCACTTGCTGTATCGGTTCCGCGTGCAAGGTAACACTACATCCAAGACTCCGAGTGAAGCAGTGTGAAAGTATTCGCAAAGGTATTGATAGATGATTGGGACAGGAAGCTCGGCCATGCCTTGCCCACTGTTCCGCTCTTGCGCGCACATAATATTCACAACCGAAGTCCACATGATTCCTACTCTCGCCATGCAAAACCACCAACCGACGAAATCCATTATCACTGCCTGTACGCAATCCGACCTCTAACCCATCTGCAATTTCCACCTCCACTAGCCTCTGATGTTCATGTCAGCCCCGATCCGGTTCCGTTCAGGGCCGGCGAGACAGCTCCGGAATTGGTCGCAGAGGTGCCCTTCTTCGTCTTTAGCGTAAGCGGGAAGGGATAGTCATCCGGGTCTTCTTCTTCCCTGTGCCTGTTGTTAGCCAAGTTTCTGAGAGTAAGAGCTTGCACTTACGGAAGCTTCCATGCTATGTAGTCCTCCGTGCTGAGGCCTTCACGACCTTCTTGCAACGATGCGAAGTCGCCCGGCGTCATCATGCCAGACCTGTCTCGCGGCGAGCCAGGCTCTGACAGCGGTCGTGAAATCTTCACGTCATGGGAACCGAAAAAGTCGGGCTCCTCGTCCTCTTCGTACGCCGCGGGGTACGCCCTTCGCAGAGCCAGCTGACGCGCCTTGACATACTCCATTCCCATGCGTTTCCAGTCGAGCAAATCGCTCAAGCGCTCGGTTCGGTTGCGCTGGTTGATTCGCTGGCGCTTGCTCTTCTTTGTGAATTCATACATGTAGTCGACGAGCTGGTTGACCGAGTCATCGACACCCTTCATTCGTCGGTCTACAATGTAGATTCCGTAGTCAGAAGCGTTCTCGATCAGCTCTTCCATGTAGCAGCCAAAACCAGACAGGTTCGTCGTGATGCTAGGGACGCCCATGACGGTGCACTCGGCCGGCGTGTAACCCCACGGTTCATAGTAAGATGCGAAAACACCCATGTGGGTGCCGCGAACGAAGTCCTCGTAATCCAGAGGCAAAACGGGGTTGGACGAGTTCAGGAACTCGGGGTGGAACACCACCTTGACACGGTCCGAAGGGTGGTTGAAAAGCTGGCAACGGCGAATCTGGTTCAACACGGGATCTTCAGCGTCGTTGACCATGTTGTGGGTTACGATCGGTGGCAGATTAGTCCTCTTCATCGCAAACAACCGACGACGGAGCATGATCTTGTCAGAAGCAGAAAGGAGATCCTTGTCGTCGGGCAACGGCTGTCCTTCCGTCCAGGCGATTGAGCGCTCAAAGAGCTTCTGGCCAACATTCTCCTCGATGTTCTTGACCGTGTCGTGCAGCGACTTGATGACGGCTTGCCCCTTCAACGCTTCCACGGTCAGGGACTGTGTCTGAGCAGGCATAATCAGGAAGGCGACCACGGTCACCGTCGACCCTGCGCTCTTCATCTTGTGATTCAAGCGGGCCAAAGACTCGATGAACATGTCGACACCTTTGTTGCGGTATTCATATCGTCCGGCGGTGAAGAAATACAACGTGTTGTCGGGATCGAAGTCGTTGTGGCCGTAGAAATGTCCCCGTACAAAGTCATTGATCTTCACCTTGGCCTGCTGATGTAGATTCTGGAACTCGTGCGTCGCGGAGAACTTCTTCACGTTCAAACCGTTGGGCAGCACGCCGTCGGGTTTCCGCTTGAGTAGATGCTCGCTCTCGTAAGCGGTGATGTGCGAGACGGTGGTGAATACATCGGCGGCATGTGTCGCTGCGCGTTCTATGCAGTAGCGGTGGTAGATACCACGCTTTCCAGCTTCAGCATCGCAATCGAAGTATTGCAGGTTGTTGTAGAAGTCGACGGAGCCGGCGCACAGGTAGCGGCCGAGGAGGGTGGCGTGCGTGGTGAAGATGGTGGTCACGTCGATGCGGCGCTTTTTGCAGAGCGGGAGAGCCACTCCAGCGAGCCACTCGTGGAACTGCACGATGACAGCGCGCTTCTTCTCGTGGTATACATACTGTGCTGTGGTCAGTGCTCGATTCGGCGTCAGAAGAAGCTCTACGCACCTCGCCCAGGAACCAGGCAATCAGGTAGCCAAAGACGATGGCCTCGTTGGTCTCGGAATCGCCCGGCGGCGAGGGGATGCCAGCACTAGACCACAAGTCGCCCTTCCACTCATCCAGGTATCCATAGGCGGTGCTCGTGTCGAACAAAAGGACGCGCGGAGCGCCATCAATCAGCCACCGGCCATAGACGGTCTTGATGCCCCGGTCGTTCATCGACTTGATCGTCGCCGTCATGGCCAGGTCCTTGGGCTCGAGTTCTTCGACCTCGACTGCGACCTGCTCTCGTCATTAGCATGGCAAGTACCCATGGCTGCTGTTGCTGCCGCCAGCGTACCGAGTTCTTGTTGAGCGGCCCCAACAGCGTGTATGCCGAGCCATATTCGGCCGTCGTCACCTGGGCTTTGGACTTGAGGACCGAGTAGATACCGCCCACTGGAGCCGTCGTCAGCATGGAGCTCGGGGAGTGCGAGTAGGATGGGCATACCTCGATTGGCGACCTCGGTCGCAACCTCGAAGAGGAGGTGGTTGTTGACGTCGCGCTGTTCCGTCATTGTGCCGGCGCAATGAAGCGTACGAATGCCAGAGGGCTGGTAGGAAGAAACACAGCAAGACAGCTGTCACGGTCTCGGGGGAAAAAGAGCGAGACGGTGCACGGTCGGGCCCGCTAGGACGAGCTCGTGCCGGTCGAGATCACACGCCGCGGGAATGGGATGGGCAAACGAATGGCGTGATGCCGCGATGGCCTCCGGACGGCTGTAGGGGTCGGGCAGATGCACAGGGGGACGCGTGGTGGAGGGGACGAGGACGAGGACGAGGGCGAGGACGAGAATGGCGAGCACGCGGTGCCTTTTGTTCGACTCGGACGCACGAGCGCGCGGAGAGACGAGAGACGAGAGACGATGGAGGCTGGAGAGCTAGGCCGGTTCCACGCGCGGTTGAGGAGCTCGGAACCCTGCCGTTACGTCACACTAGGCCGATAGCGCGCTGCCAGCCCCAATTGCCCAATCACACCTGGACTGGTCGCGTCGCGGCCAGATGCTTCTCAACGCAACGCTCGCTGCGCACTACTCCACCCGTGCTCTCCGTCTCCTGTCTGTGCTGGGAGCCTGCGCTGCCTTTTGCAACGCCTTTTGCAATGCCATCGCGACATGCCGACACGGTCCATGGTCTTGCGGTAACGCACCGCGCCCCGCGGTCCTGCACGCTTTCGTCATACGGCGGCGTGGATGCGGGGTTGCCGTTGCTATGGAACGGCCACCTGCCACCTGACCCCCGCCCCTGGAATCTGTGGGCCCGCGGAGACGCGACTTGGGGAGCTGTGGGGACAGATGGACATTGGTGGTTCTGGAGTCGTACACAGACAGCAATTATACCAGAGAGCAGTGCACTAGCGCGGCACTTGCGGAGTGGAGAGGAGCTAGAGCAGCCATGGCAATTCGCTTCCCATCACGGCCACCATGTCTATGTTCCGAAAAACCTTCCTGCATACATGGCCGACTCCCCTCCAGAAACACGACATAAAAATGTCTGAAGAGACCAACGCCGCCCCCGGGATATCATACATGGCCCAAACGCCCCTCCAGCCGTCTGTCGTCTTCATCCAAGATCCACGCTCTGGCGTTTGTCCCGACTCGTCACAGGCCGTCCGGCGCCCTGCCTCTGCTCCACCGTGGCGAGCAAACTGCCCGACACAAACTGCGAGTTGTCTCTCATGTCGAGCATCGGACCCCGCGCCTTGGAGCCATCCATGACTCCATGACCGACGGGCCGATCCCCTTGGCTGAAGCCTGCGCGCGCGACAAGACCCCCGCCGGTGAAGGCATTGCCCTCGTCGACAGGGGCCCCCGCGTGGTTGTTCACCGTGTAGGCCGCAAGACCATCGCCTCGCCCCCTGAAGGACCGCGTGCGTTCGTGTCCGCCAGTGCCGTACGTGCCGTGTGTGCGTCCCCCAGCTCTCGCACGCCAGTCGTTCGAAGAGGGCAATTTGATCGCTTCCTCGATCGAGGTTGCGTTCTCGATCAGGGGCCCTGTACCTGCTTCAGGTGCAAACCCTTTGCCCTTGTTTCGATGCTGGGGCGGCTCGCGATACTGCGGAGTAAGGTCGACCAGAGGTCTCGGTTTCATCCTCGTCGAAAGACTGCGCTGCATATCGCTCGAAGACCGTACGTTGTTACTACGCACAGAAGACCGGCGGCCGAGGCTGCCCTCGTTGCCAGCAGTCCGCGCCATGTGGTCCATGCTATTGATGAGCGAAGGTCCTTCGGTAAAAGGTCCCCCAGCCTGCTTCTCGCGCTCCTGCAGCTCTCTTTGCTTCCGAGCGTACTCTTCCCCGAGCAGACTGGTCGACGCAAAGCCAATGCCTTGTGGACTTGACTCCGTTCTGTCCGTGGCCGGCAGTGCGGGCTCAGTCACCAAGCCCCCCCTACTAAATGCTGCAGGCGGCGGGTTCTTAACTCTTGTCGACATCTTCCTGGCGTGCATGGCGTGCGTGTCTGCTCTTGCCTGCGATGAAAGGTCCCGGGAAGACCCAGCAGAGTCCAAGTCCTTGCCGAACGATTCGAGGTCGAATAGCGGCTTGAACGAACCGAGCTGGTAGTACGAGCTCACGGAGGTATTGCGAGTGTGTGAACCCGACTCCCCTGATCCCATCTCTCCCTGCGGTTTGCCATTTGCCATGGCTCCATTGGCAGCTTTTGTATCGGGAGCCTTTTTCTGGCCTTCACCCATGACGTGCTTGAGGTGCCAGCTCCTCCATACTTGAATCGCTTCGTAGAACTGGCTTGCCGTGGTCTCGTCGGCCGTACTAAAGAAGTGGACATAGCGCGTTTCGTCGGAAAAGATGTTGGACTTTTGCTGGCTTTTCACCGCCCAACAATTTTTCTTTGGGGGTTTTATTTTCTCGCGCTTCCTCTTCGTAGGTGTGTAGATATCAAAGTCAGAAATGTGGCAAATGTTCTCCTGGTCTTTTCCCGCTTCGTTTCGTGCCATGACGAGGAGCCCGTCGGGACGTAGAGTGATGTATCTCTTGCTCCACTTGCCAGGCTTGGACGAATACTGGATAAAGCAGCTCATGCCCTCCGGTTTGGCATCGGGTACCTTGGAAGCTACTAGGGTGTCGTGGCTCCAGTTCTTCACCTCAGCTGTGGGGCAGGAGATCTCCAGGTCATTCTGCTCGTCGCTGTCCCACGAGTTCATAATGTCGCGCACATGCTCGTAGAGGCGAAGGGGGCGTCTCAGGCCCACCTTCCTGAAGCTCTCCACCAGGATATCAGAAGTGACATTGATAGGCTCGGTCATGCAGAGGGCTGCAGATTTGAGCAGATCTTGGACCGTCGTTTCGGGTGTGACGGGAAGGAAGAAGGCTTTTTTGTTGCAGACGACAGTCACGCGCTGTAGGACGTGTAAGCATTTGCATGTGGACTGTCACGAGCATAGACCAACTTACACGATCGCCAGCATTCACGGCAGACATGGGAGCATCGATACCGAGCACTGCGCCGCCTCCACCTGGCCTGATTGTGTCCATATCACGGTTCCCGTAACTCGTTTGGTGTGGTTTGGAAGTGGGTAATGCCTCTGGAGGAGACTGTGCGCCGTCGTTTCGCCGCTTGAATATGGTGAAGCCACCGTGCCTGGGAGGGGACACGGGAGGAGACGCTTGCGCTCTGCGGGTGGCTTCCTCGGCCCTGATCCGACGCTCTGTGTCTTCCCGCTCCTGCAGCCGTTTGCTGGACTCTGCCTTCTGGAGCCTCTTTCCCCGCTCTTTGTCCTCTTGTTGCTGTTGTTGGCGCAACTGTTCAGCCTCGTCCGCCTCCCTCTGTGCCCTCAGAAGCTCCGCCTCGTCGTCGATGCGCTGTTGCTCCTGGCGCTCCAGTTCTGCCTGCCTAGCCTGCTCGGCCTTGATCCTCTCGCGCTTCTCCGCCTCGAGCTTCTCTCGCAAGCGGCGCTGTCGATCGTTCTCGTCCTGCAGCAGCTGCTTGGCCTCGTCGCGCGCGTTCCTGGGACGTGGCCGGCTTCCCGGCGGAGTTGCGGACGCTGCGTCCCGGGCACGCGACGCACTTGGTACTCGAGGCTGGACATTGCTTGCGAGGCGTGCCTGTGGAGAGCTCTGGGCGCGGTTGCGCACGGCAGCGGACGCCTGCGTGCTTGCCAGCGGAGGGACATCGATAGTGGCTGATCGCAGCGGAGGACCTTTCGCAGCTGTCGCGTGAGACAGCGTGGGCCGGCGGTGGTAGCGCGACATGCTCCGGCTCACAGGCGCCTCCTGTTCTCTCTGGGTGGGCAGCGCGGGCATGGGAGGCACGGGAGGCAGGGTAGGGACGGGCGGTGCTTGTTGCGCGTCTATCTGGGCTTGCTGTGCGTGAGCGCGCCGGACGCTTCGATATCGCGAGAATCGTGGAGGCGCTTCCGGCGGCGCCGCGTCGTCCATGTTGTGCGAGTCCATGTGCAGCAATGCTGTGCGCTGCGTGCCGGCGCGTCTTCAAGCAAGGGGGTTCTTGGTCCCACCACCATTTGGGGGTGGTTGAGGGAGGGGGCTATATGGGGGCAGACGGCAAGATTTCGCCGCGTGGGACCATGGGACCAAAGAACACAACTGCGATCCTCGTCCGAAAAGGTCGTGTCTACGAGGGTGTCTTCCTGTGCTAGCTTGGGGCCGACAGAATAATCGCTTTCTTTGGCGGCAAAATCTTGCCTTCGTTGCCGACTTCCCGCGTCTCCTGCAGGGACTCAGCTGTGTACGCGCTACTGCTCCATCATCGACGTCGCCATGTTTCTTCCCCAACTCTGCACACCAAGCTACCAACAAAACGCTCCGTCGCGCAGTCCAGGTATTTACAGACGGTGAGATGAGGACAGCTACAGATGGCCGACGCCAAGTATCGGGCTCCAACATCATCCCTACTCTCGAGTCTTCCAGCGTCAGCACCATTACTTCTAACGGTATCCTTCTGATCCACTGGCCGTCTGTCGCGCGAGTATCCCCCCCCTCCCCGGGCATTCTTGCCCGAGACCTGACCTTCGCGCGTCTTTGCACATGTCCGCTCTTTCGCCCGTGTCCAATTTCCCTCCCTTTCCATGATCGTACCCCCAAGTCCAAGCTAGTGGGCAAAGATGGCCGTATCGAACTGCCATGCACTCCAAGCCGTACGGCTCCTTCCACCAACACTTCTGTCGTGCGACAACGAAACATTGACACAACCGTGTCAACATTGCCCGTGATATGTACCGAGAATGCACGATGCATGGGTGGATCGAGCTCAAGGAGCAAGCAATAAGCACTTATGGCAGCGGCAAATCGCGTCGCGAGTTTGCATCTCAAAATCGACAAGGCCGCTCCAGTCACACATGAAGGTGTACAATTCACAGTCCGCCTTACGTTCTCAACCTTTCACTCGCAGCTCTAGACACTTCTCCACATCTCATGGAGGTAGCACGATTCCCGCCTTATATAAAAGTCCAATGCCGGAACCTCTGTTCTTTTATTGCCTTCTCACTGGTTTCCGTTCTCTTCCTCTACAAGGTCCACAATCACCATGACCACCGTATAATTTCCTATTCGGACCTGCAGATTGTAACTCCACCGTACAAACTCGACGAATTTGATCTTGACGAGTTACAGGTTGCGGCTATGTCTGCGACATCCTTTCCGCAGGACGGGTCTTATGGTGTTGCAAACGCTGCACTCGGCGTATGATAGCCCTGAGGATGAGTTGACAGTTTATGACTTGATGATCAGTCCGGTGCCATTGCAGCTGTTTCACGTACCCGGTCCCGCAGAAGAAAAGGTCTGATATGGTCAGCTAACCTGACGGGCATCGACATCACGATTCCAGATCAGCTTGGGTGGGTGGAGGGAGATATCCAGGGGTGGGTGGAGGGAGATATCCAGAACTTCAATTCGAACGGTAGAAGCCACATCACCAGGGGTAGTGTGTAGGTTGTATCTGGCTTCAGCGTCGTCGTATTCGACCCATTCTCGACCGTGTCGTATCGTACCGTGGCGTGCTCGCCCGATCTTACACGTCCGATACGTTACTAGGTAATGCCACAGAAACTGTGTATCGTGTAGACCATCTTGATGCCTTAATCCTTTTATACAATCCCGTAAGAGTACATATAGCACATTGTAATCCCAAGCAGAGCCATCGCTCCACCCACGCCGCACATCCCTACAATACAGCTCTACCTCTTCTTCCCCTTCTTCCCTCCTCTCTTCCCACCCAACGCCGCCCCACCAGCCACCTTCTTCTTTCCCCCCTCGCTCGTCCCCAACGCAGCCTTCTGCCTTAGATAGACCCTAACCACATTCTCTACGCTTCCCTTATCATGCTTGACCTTGCGCATATACGTCAGTCTCGCCCTCCTCGCCCTCTTCACCCTACGCTGCACCACTTCAATGCCTTCCACCAATGGACTGTACACTTTGTACCACATTTCGACGCCCACGCGCGTGAGCTGACCGCGTAGTAGGATGGCCGTGTCAACGCCCCGACGGCGGATGTTAATGCATACGCCGGCGAAGGGGTCGCCGGTGCGTTGCCGCACGAGTAGGATGTCGCCTACACGCGCGCATTCTGGGTTGTCCTTTGCGAAGAGGCGGGTGCGGGCGCCAGTTGGGTCGAGGAGAGCGATCTGGGAGGTGGCTACTGTGGAGATGGGGTCGGGGCAGGTTTTTTTGATGTCGCGTGTTGGTCGTTTGTAGGCAACTCCCTTCTCTGTACGATTTATTAGCAAACCTCTTTCATGGCCTAACTTGCACACCGAGCAGTCCAATTGCTTATGTCCAACCCCAAGGAAGATGATAATGGAGGCAACATACGTCTCAACTTCATCCTGTAGAACTGGATCAACTTTTCCTCACGATGCCTTCGCATCAACCTCTCCGCCGTCTGATTTAATCCCGCCGTCCGCGACCGTATTGTTGGCCGCGGCATCTCAATTGGCCGCGTCGGCTTCCCCGCGTCGTCGTACATGTGTGGATACAGTCCCCTGTGCATGTCCACCATGAGTTTCTGCGTTTCGCGTGGAACTTTGACAACGGGCCTACCGCCGCGGGCGGAGGGTCTGGCTGGCTTCGATAAGGCGGCGCTGGCGCGCGATGCGCCGGTCCGTAATGCTGTCGCCATTCCGGGTGGTTTCTGGGGGAGTTGGTGGTGATGGGCGGAAGAATCACAGGCCTGAGCGAGCTAATGCCGCTGACTAAGAAGACATGCCTGGCCAATCCGGTGCTTCTGACCCACGACCACGATCAATGGTATTTTTGCATTCATTTTTATGTGCAGGCCATGGTTGAGACTATTTGATCTGTTCTTGCTAATTATTTTCGTCGAAATGGTCTATCCGACCGAACAACCGCCAGGTTTAAGCAGCATCATAGCCTGCAAACCTTCACCTTCCTAGGGCTACTATTGAAGAAATAAACACAAATGACTTTTAAATGCATGTCCGCCCCAAGCAATCCACCCATGCTAGTAAAAGCAGCCCAAACACCATGCTTGCTCGCAGCATTGCCAAGTTACCCGCCGCTCCCGAATACCAGGATTCTTTACAACGCTCGGCTGCTTCAGTGGATACATTAGACGTGAAAGTTCGGGTTACCGCCCAAGGTCGTGTCCGAAAAGGGAAGATGCTATGCCGCCAGACGCCGTGAAATGGAAGAAATTGATGGACAAGGTGCTAAAGCCTGGCTTGGTTGAGTTGCTCGGTCAAGCCCACGACGCCGTTGAAATGCTGGAGAATTCTACCCTGCGAGAAGAAGCAATGAATCAGCAATTGACTTGGAAATCCAGTTCGACTTCGCGGCGAGGTGTCTCTACCTCCTCCATCCAGGTCAGGCCGTTCGCAGCCTCCTCCACCGGGAAAACCTCTTGCGCGTACTCTTGCATGCCACGGTTGCCCTCCCACAGCTCGAGCGCAACGCCTGGGCAGTCTTTCTCCATGTCGGGGCCAAAGTACGGGGCGCCTTTCTCGGCCAATGTCTCCTCGAGGGCGGAAAGGTGTTCGCGGTATCCGACGGGCGTCGGCACGTTGATCACAATAGGTCCCCGCTTGTACTTGACCGTTCGTCCCAGGCCGCGGCTGAAGGCTTTGCAAACTTCCCTGGGCGTCAAGACCTCGTATGCCAACGGTATGCTAGTACATCAGTTAGTAGGTAATGGCGCAATGCAGCACGTGGCGTGCTAGGATTTTCCAAAAGGACGGGAAGACTGAGTTGTGGCGCAGGTGTGGCGCAGGTGTGGCACCACGTGGGGAAAGAGTGAGAGTAAGGGCTTACCGTTTGCCGTTCCACTTCCTCGGGCCCTCCTTGAACAATTGGTAGATGGCAGGGCCAATGTCGTGCTCCGAGTCAAGCCATGGAAGCTCCTGGTCGGGATGGAAAGGTGCCTGCCAGATGAAGCTCCCGTCGGACTGGTGCTGTATGCGGAAGAGGGGAAAATCGAGGCCGGTGAAGTTGTTGTGGTAGATGCCGCAGTATACAAAGGTAGCGGGCAGGCCGATCTGACGGATGTACTGCTCGACGGTGAACTTGGGGGCCCACAGAGGCAGGGCGCGCCAGTTCTTGCCCGAGACGGAATGGTCGGGCATGCTCGAGTAGATGTAGTGCTGGATGCCGGCCTTTTTGGCGGCATCGGCAAGCCACTTGCCGACGGCAACTTCATCGCCCCAATGGGTCGTGTTGATGAAGGCACACTGGGCGCTCCGGAACAGGTCGTCGAGGAACTTGCGATCCTCGAGGCGGCCGACATAGACGGTGACATTGGGCAGGCTGGAGAGCTCCTCGGCGACGATGCCGTTCAAGTCTCGCATCTGGGCGCGCACCTGCCATCCCAATGCGGAAGCAACGCGAATGAAGCT
>Ga0247733_1000251_pt1 | contig 46318 bp, 49 predicted proteins | sample UWRJL043104R2_FD_180932 | JGI IMG/M metagenome (GOLD analysis project Ga0247733, IMG submission 180932) | Plant litter microbial communities from Arlington Agricultural Research Station in Wisconsin, United States - UWRJ-L043-104R-2 | ecosystem: Environmental > Terrestrial > Plant litter >...
ATGTTCCCCTCTTGTACATGCGACATCAGACCGGAAGTAACGATGTATGGGCCGGCCGCAGAAAGAAAGCTTCGATCCTGACTATGGCTTGTGCGTTTTGCAGATCGGTCGGGCAGGAACTCCTGTTAGAGATCATATGATGCTGATCATTAGTTATTGTTGTCGGTCGTTCTCGGAAAACCCGAAACATTAAAAATGGCGACCCGAAGGCCCAACGGGCCTAGTCGTTGGAGCAATTATATTCTCGACTCTTTCATTGCAAGACCTCCCTGATATTGAAGGAGATGCTACTAGCGGGCCAAGAAGCAGCCCGTTGGTGATGGGAGATGCTTGGTGTCGGTGGGAAAGCTGTTCCGGTCTTTCTATGGTCAATCATCTGCCCTATTTTCTGGCGAACAAACTGGCTCGGTTACATTGTGCCTGTTACTGTTGGCGTCTATTTGTCTTTTCGCATTTTATGTTACAGGACGATAGCTGAGGATACGATCTCCTTTCGGACTTGGTGCTTTTGGACAGCGACCATCTATGCTTTGCCTCTCTTTGTGGCGCATTAAGGTGCGTTTATCAGTGTTTGGTACTCGTAGATTGGCGGATGAGAGTCTAGTGTACATTCAAGGCGAGACGTCTAGGGTATCTTTCAGGTGACGGGTAAATCCATCTTTGAGCAGACGTCGTGGCCTTATCGAGGCATCAGTGTTGATGTCGTGTTCTTCTTCTCATGGTATGCATGTGGCCTTGTTGTTTCTTCTTAAGAATCGCTACATATGTGAAAGGCAATTGAATAGTTTGGTGCATTATAGTAAATCGGCAACTGCTCACAATGTATCGAGAGGATTGTCCCGAAGTACGCTACAGGTGTCAGAACCCTCGCCATGGCGGGTCACCTGACGACTGATATACCTAGCCACGTAGCGCTATTCCTGCGGGGAGACAGTGCAACTTCGTGGTTGACATCACGACCTGATGACTCGTCCAGCACCATTCTACTTATGTCGTTAATCATGCCTATATTAGGAATACTCATTCTATGCCATAGTAAATCCGCATAAGACCACCCGCCCACCCTTCATCTTTATCTAAAACAAAGTAATGCAAGAAACCAAGGCCGTACGTATCCATGTGATACAAGTGAAACGCATGCGAGATTAGGACATTTTCACTGTCGATTCCATCCTTCCATCCTTCCATCCACTAACATCTCCGCTTCATCCACATGTCTCACCACTTGGTCCACTCAGTGCCACCATGCAAGAACAACACCCCCGTTCACAGCATATGCGGGTCAACCTCCACGAGCGGCCCGGTGTAACTCTTTCTAGCATACGCGGCATAATACCCCACGGAAAACAACGCAACACCTGCCGTAACAACAACCGCCCAGTTCATCTGCGTCGCACTCTGTATCTCCGCCGTAGCAGGCCAGAAGCTAAAGAAGATCAACAAGCAAAGATAGCAGCATGCTACCACATTATTGGCCACCCCCAGTTTGCCCTTGAGCCGCCACGGACCCCACGTCAAACTGCGGTCGTACGTTTCGTCCGCGGAGGCGTTGAAGAAGGCATTGGTGCTGTTGTGGGGATCGAGGTCGCCTCGAAGTCGACGCCAGAGGAGTAGTCCGATCGCGAGTAGGTAGGAGATGTAGAACCCTTCAAGTACGAGGGAGATAGTACCGTTGAAGGCGGCGTTGTTGCCGATGTTTATCAGGGCCAGGAGGGCGGAGAGGGTGGTTACGACGAGAATGGCGACGACAGGGATAGTGGTGCCTGGGTCAATCTACTGTAATAAGCACCAATTAAAGGAAAACTTGCGATAAAATGACCCACCCAACTTAGCGCCTTTGAGAACGGGAGGCCAAGATCCCGAGCAAAGGACCAAGTCATCCGTGAAGCCGCAGCCAAGCAACCCATAGCGCTGCAGAACTCGAGCATAATGATGATGCTAGTCATGATGGTTGCTCCAGTCGTCGATCCAGTGGCCCACTCGAAGATCTTCATGAATGCAGGAACGGGTGAAGGGGTGGTCAAAATCTCCATAATATCAGGCGCGCTGAAGAGGACCGCGAGAAGCATGCCGAATGCGAGGCAGCCGTTGATACCCAGACTCAGCAACATGGAACGGGGGACATCGATACTAGCGTTTCGGACCTCTTCGGACATCTGCCCAAGATCAACCACTAGTTAGTCAAATTTGAGATCAAACCTACGTGTACTGGTGAATCTGTGCCCACAAACGCCAAAGCATTTCCCTGGAGGCCAACGAAGAAGGCTAGAGCCTTACTGTGCCAGCCACCCGAGTTGTAGAACGTCGTGAAGATCTCCTTAGCCGAGTGATGCGAGGGCGTCAGGTATACCAACGGAATAAGAATGCCGAAAAAACCGAGCACATGGATGATCAATACAATGACCTCGATCGCCGGGAGCGCTCCACTGACGAAGATGTTGATGAAAACACATAGCAGTAGTGTTGCCCAGAGAAGCAGAGTGCCGTGCCAAAGTTCCCGCGTGTATTCGCTGTTGTTGAGAGTGACCAAGCCAAGGGTTAGATCCGCGACGAAAAAGCATACAGCTGTCAGTGCAGCAATCCAACCAATAACTGTGAGCCATCCTAAGCAGTACGTGAGCGAATTGTCGTTCGATTTCAGGCCGACATACCGGTCACATAGCTAAAGAAACGCTTGCTCGATCGCGGTGCTAGCAGCGAGACCCAATGATACTGTCCTCCGGCTGTAGGTATCGCGCTCGAGAGTTCGCCAATGACGATGAAGACCGAAATATTTCCAAGCAAAACGAGAAGAAAGCCGTATATCAATCCAGCCGGACCGCCACTAGTTGGGTCAGCATGACGTCGGGAAGAGTCGTTCAAAGCAACCCACTTTTGGAAACCGATGGAAAACACTCTGCAGCCTGTTAGAGATTTGAATCAATATGGATGGAATGCTTAACACTAATATACTCTCCCAGGTACACATCAAACCACAGGAAAGTCCTGTCATGCTGACCAGTCCGAAGCGGCGCTTTCGCTGTTAATTTTCCGTGACCTTGATCATGAAAGACTAGTGCTCACCTTCAGCACCTGCTGCTTTCCCGCTCGTGCCAATTCATACCTGTCGCGATCAAAGTCGTTGCCTTTTGCCTCCGACACCGAAGTCCCCCGGTGACGAAGTTCATCGTCGATAGTTTGAAGATCGACTGTTTTCTCCATACTGAGCTTCCAACCGTGGCGAGGTTCGTCGCGCACTCGTTAGCAATACCCAATGGATGGGATACAACAAGAGGATGAAAAAGTCGGCGTGTGGACCCTTTGGGCAGGTCGAGCAGATTGGGGAGAAGAACGATACGAAGAGGCCGTGGTACAGGACACATGCAATGCAAGTCAATCGTGCCTTTGACCTGCTCACAGGTAACGTTCGCCATGTGTGCCGCCAACGACTTTTAAAGAAGGGTAGCCAACGGTTCCAGCCCCGCAAATGCAATAGCGCACTGCCCGCGGCACGAAGGCGAGCCGGCCTCGGATTCGGGTTACAGGCCTGACATATCGTACTGCATTTGAGTCGCTGGTCGCGTCGCACCGCTAGGGTAGTCGCTACTGATTGAAGAGCTGCACCGCCCGGTGACATGCATCGGGGGATATCCCTTGCTTGCTTTGCCTTCCCACCAAACCAGATAGCTTCTCAGTCAGCACCTGCGATGACTAGTCGGACCGCATCACGCTTCTGCACTGCCCAAGTGCGGGCGATGAGGGGTCATGGTGCGGAATGCAAGCGCTAGCCCGCGTGGATGAACTGAAAGCGGAAGACATGGGTTTCGGAGAAAAGACTCGTCACACAGCGTACAGTTTGACAAACAGGTGCCGCAGTGAGGGTCCGACAAGCTGTCCTACGACAGTAGGAAAGATGCAGAATGCCCCGCATAACTTCGTGGTACAGGAGAGAGCAGCATCTTGAAATCAGGGGGTGGTTGGTGAAGGAATGGGGTTGAAAGAGGCAAGATCGCCGGAAGACGTTGTAAAGTGAGAGGGGGCTAGGATACCAAGGGCGTAGCGCGCCACGTGGGAAGACCAACATTGACGCCATTCACGTGAACTTCTCTCTGGCTTTTGACACCTCACCAGATACAGCGCCATCTGCTAGACTTGTCCTTCGATCAAGTATCCAGTCGAGAAGGTGGGACAGTGACGGTGACCGCGACCAAGACAGGCACCAAGCCCTTTGCACGTTTCATACTCCCACAGGGCGCTGTCCCAAGAAGACTCACCATCAACCAGGTCATAGCACTCAGACCATACTGCGTCTGCGCCAAAGCCCAAGTTGACGTATTTGTGGCGTTTCTTCATTGGAAACGCCCACCGACCGGGTCGCCATCTACCCTCCCGGTTTCTGCAGATACCGAGTCTTTGTGTTCTCTGGCTGAATGCGTCGGATTCGCAATTCGGATTCGGCGGTGCTGATCTCAGTACATGCAATCGCGAGGGCTATACTGCAGTAGGATCTGCGACGATGATCACAAACTTGATTCGCGCTGGCTCATTAAAGCTTGTCCAGCCGGATATCAAACCCGGCATCGTTGTCGAAAGTCCACGATGTCTTGCAGAATCGACGCATGTTAAACACTGCTAAATCTTTCATACATTGCTCTGAAACGGACGTGGATTTCACATCACACCACGATGTTATGTATAGTTACAAAATTTCACCATTCCCTGTCTGCCTACCAACAAAACCTCTATCAACTACCTCGTTTTCCCGAACCACCAACCTCAATCACATCGACCTCCTCCTCCTCCTCTTCCTCCTCTTCCTCCTCCTCTCTATCGTTAACCTCCCTCTCACCCTCCCCCTCCACATCCTCCCACTCCGCACTCACGACAGTAGTCTTGACAATTTTAACCTGACTCCCTGTACTGTCCGTCTCCCACCTCCCCTGCTCTACAGCCCCCGTCGAAATCTCCACATCCATCTGTCCATCCGGTCGTCTAGGCCCGCCAGGCAACCCACTTGCCGAATTGGCATGACTCGTGTCTTCGATCAGCATAGGCAGGAAACGGCGTATGCCTGTTTCGCTCTGACTCTTTTGTCGTTTTTCGGATGCCCGAGACTGTGAACCCGCAAACGAATTGCCCGAACTCAGTTTGTACGAGCCATTCTTGCTGTGGTCGCGCGAGTAGCCTAGATCGGAGGGTGTGCCGCGTCGGCGGAGTTCGTCGGAGGCGTACAGACCTGATGGAAGGGATTCGAGGAGGGGGCGGAGGTAGGGTACGCATGAGGTAAGGATGGTTATGCAGGAGATGATTTGGGCGGTGAGGGTCCATGTCCACAGCGCGCGGGTGGGATTAGGTGAGTCGAAGGCGGGGATGTAAGCTATTTGGATGGCAGTGGCTACGATGTCGCTGGGGGTCGAATTAGCGATGAGCGGATCACGGCTGTTGCGATAAATAGGAAATGGTGACGTACAGTGACCGGGCACCAAAGAAGCCGAGGATCGTGATCTTCTTCTTCGTGCTCATCTGCAGCGTGAAGATGACATGGACTGGGAACAAGATCAAACATAGATCCGTCACCATGTTCATCACGGCGACACCGCGCCAGAAGCCGGCCTACCGCAAGCATTAGTCTGCGAAATCGATTGCTATTGGAGACGGAACGCTCACCATGTGTATACAACTACTTGTTCCTCTAATGAACCTCCATGGCTCATTCGTCCCGCATTGCAACGCTCCTACACAAATCGATACGATACCCCACGTTGCAATTAATACAGTAAGTCCGAAGCCAATATTGCGATGCAGGTCGGAAGCCTTAATCATCATGAGCAGCGAGATAATCGATAGCTTCGCGAGCGCCAGCGTCGCGATGTAAAGGAGCTTGTTTGCATATTCGCCCTGTATGTGATAAGTGCATTGCAGGAGACGATATGCAAGAGTATAAATGCATCAACCCGAACCATGGCTGAGAGCTGCATGAAAAAGAGGGGAATACCTTTTCGTAAGCCACGATCTGGGCATCAGACAGTGATGCGACATTCCGCCCGAGGCCATTTTGAGTTTCCACACTGACAGCAATGCCAGACCCGATGCTAGTAAGCTTTCATGGGTCAGTAATTCACGAACAAGCAGCGAGACCTAAGTACTCACCAGCGCAGCAACAACAAAAGCATCGTCGTAACCAATTCTCCTCTTGAGCGCTCTCTTGGTAACTAGCCTCGTTAACACGGCCAAAGCACCCGTAACCAACAGTATCCAAGTAGCGACGTTCAAGAAAGGGCCCAAGTCAGCCTGAGAGCCAGGCCGTCGCACAACGTGCGCGATTTGCGGCCAGTGTGCGGCGAGAAGCGCAGTCATGGCATTGCAAGCTGGAACATGCCAAAGCGCGCAAAGAACAATGACCGAACAGCAAAAGCAAAAACCACCGAGGGTTTCGCGGAAATGGGGCTGGTTTTGGTCTTCTGGGTGAGATGTTGGTGGATTGCAGGGGTGGGGACGGCGTTTGGAACGAAATGACTTCGGGCAAGGTCAGAACTGAAGTCGACGCCTGCGGGCACGCAAGAATGTATTGGTGCATCCGTGTTTGGGTAGCAACACAACGCTTGCTCATTACAAGCTGGAAAAGACGACTTCGGGCAGCTTCGCTCGCACACATAGAATTAAACCCCAGGTAATCCGCGTGTGATACCTGCCAAGGTAGGGTCGAGGCGACATCCAAACAATGCGAAGTAAGGAATGTGCGAGGTAACAGATTTTCCTCCCAAACCAATGCAAATGTGTGCTACGAGCCGGACTGTGAGTCTATTGACTACCAAAACCCCTTTTGGATGCCAGCGCTAAAGTGACGAAAGAAAGAAGACGCGAACGAAGGGTACGGCCAATACATCAACTCTAGCCGAGAGCTTCTCCTCGCCTCGTGTGCTGGCGAAGGCGACGGTCGATCGTCTCGCCTGTGTTGGGGTGGTCAGGGCTTTTGTGTATCTTGGTGGCTGATACCCCGTACCACAGCATCGGTCGCAAGAAATTGCAGGACACTAATGGAACGGGGTAAACCGGGTATGCCGTGAGGCCACAAGCTGTCGGTCTTTTGACCTCGCTTACGCATCTTTGCGGGTCTAGAACTGTAGCGTGTGAACACAAGGAGGTAGTGGAAGATGGAGTCAACGGTCAATCACATTGACACGACTGCAATGCTTCTGCGTTGCGTGCAGAGCTCGATTCGAGGGGGGACTGATTGGTGTTAACACAAACCTCGATTTCAGTAGCTGTTGTCGGAATTGAGAGATTTTCGACATCGAGAGACGCACTATCAGTATACAATTGCTGGTGACATTCGGCTTTGCCACTCACCTTGCCGTTCTAAACGATATACCTTAAGTTGCTCATCCGAGTACCGCATGAAAGCCCCGTACACCGCGTGATTCAATGTGCCTAAGGATTCAAAGGATATATAGTCTTAGGAACTTCATGTCTATCGACGCTCTTCTAGGGTGTGGCTACAACTCAGACATTGGCAAAGCCACGTGTCTGGATACCGACAGGTACAATGGCCGTAGCCTCGATGTCTACACTGCGCTGATCCGATTGTCCAAATGGAGACGGTGGCGACCGTTGGTTCGAACCGAAGGCGGTGGACTGTATGGTGGCGGGGTAACTGGCGTGTATGCCGGGGGTTCTTCCTCTCGCAGCTGGAAAGCTGGGGTATCAACTTTGTGCTCAAGCACTGTTCCATGAACGCAGTAATTGTACTCTCGAGCTAGCAGTAAAGCGTACGCCTGAGTTGGCCGTGCCGGAGAGGTGGTGGAATGGGGCGGGGAAGTGGCATGTATTAATAGATACTTTGTGACAGGATAAAGTTGGATCCCAGTGACTGCCATACGACGTAAGAACCAGAGGCAAGGCATCTCTTCGACCCGGTGATGAGGGTGGAATATCGTTGACTATTTCTTGACATGATTTAGATAAACAAATGTCGTTGTTTCCTCGTAGCCAACCACCGATAAATTTGGTATTGTGATCTGCTGGAGAAGCTTGTATTTGCCGACTGAGAGTGCGAAGCTTTATCGTGAATGTAATGGTGCGGCAAACATGACTCATGGACTGTTCAAAATCGGCAACGGTGGCGCAAATACGTATGGGAACCCAATAGACGTAACTCCAAAATACCGTAGCGTGCTGTACACTCCAGGGCTAGCTTCCTAGGCAGTATCTAACGCAGCATCACTGATATTGCAATTTCAAACTCCGTAACCGAGCGGTATGGGATGAGAGTATCGAACGTGATTCCGCCTAACTCTTGTTAGTGAAAAATGATCCGCGAGCACTTCAACTCACTGTACTTGGATTTACCCCAGTTCCGAGAAGTATTGCGGAGTTGAGCAACGTCTAGTACCAGCAAAACGTTCGCCGAAAGAGAAAGAGGAAAGATGGACATGCAAATGACGAAACTACATGGATGCGTAGATATGTTTTCAGTGTTTTCATTCCAGTCGGAGCCCTGGCCCTTCTCTTCTGCATCTTTATCTACTTCGCCGCTCGGGGGTTGGTAGTCTCCATTGCTGCTCATGTCAACCTTTGGTATTGTGCCCCGGACATGGCAGAACAGACGACGTAGGATGCAAATGGACTTGCATAGCGCCGCGATATCGTCGCTACGTATCGTTGTTGTTTTCCCTCACCCCATAACAACTAATCATTGGTGGTTACAGCCCTCCGAGCTCGGACCATCGATGAATAGTAGGCTGCCGGTGTCGGCGCACATGGTCCGCGGCAAGCTAGCCGCTCCACTACTCTCAAGACAGGTACCATGGCCGGGCCGATACGACGCTGACAGTGACACCTGTATCACACGCTGTGATTGATGGGAAAGTGAGGGGCTGTGAAACGTCGTCCAGCGTGCTGGATGTCACCACATGGTGGCCCACCAAGACGCTAAGACAACCTGAGCGCCTTCCTATTACGGCAAGCGCGCGCCGAAGAAGCGACCACCCATTTATCGGGGTGCTCAATCTACACGTGCACTTGATACTGGCCCGCCTCCGGACATGCACTTTCCTTCTTGAGCCGCTTGTCTATTACCCTGACCGCGGCGGCAAGTCTACCGCGACAACAGAGGCCATTTCAAGACTGATATTCCGATTCGTACGAGAATTCGGTATATTGGATTGACACTCTTCTGGATTTATACATTTTAGCTGTGCCGCAATTCGATTCTTATATCCGTACCGGCTCCCGCACTAGCTTCCACCGAGAGGGCGATTGGGAATGTTATCCAACTGACTCGAAGCGACACAACGATGGGCTCGATTCCAGGACCAACCACCATCGACACCATGTCTGCCAAGTACGTTCTCAACAAGGTCCAGACAGAGGCTGACATGTCCCTCGTCCTCGATGTCATTTGGGCCACAAACTATGATCCCTACGACCCATTTGTTCAACTCTTGTTTCCCATCCTGGGATACACGCCCGAAGCGCACAAGGCCGCCATCGTACGTACCTCGGCGTGCTCTTTGTTTTCGAGTCATAGACGACTGGGCGACCACGACTGACAGTATACCTCTGATCCAGGCCGAATCAAAGACCAGGTTTTGGGAACACCACATTGCCACCCCATCAAGCAACTGGTACCTTGTTTTCGAGAAGGCGAGCGGAAAGGCGATTGGCTGTGCAGAGTGGGAGGTGCACATGGAGAATCCGTTCAAAGGGGGAGCTCCTAAGATAACTGCGCCATGGTGGCCCGAGGGCGAGTTCAGGGAATTCTGCGAGAGTGTCATGGAGCAGGTATACAGGCCGCGGGCGCGTTGGATGAGGAAACCGCATCTTGGTGAGTTCTTTTGGTACATAGAAGCTTCAAGCGGGGGCATAGTGAGTCTTGAGCGCTGATATTCCCTGAGCACTGAACTGGATGTCCGTGATTCCTACTCACCGGCGCCACGGCATCGGCTCCCTTCTCATGTCTGTCGGTGTCTCGCAGGCCGACACGCTCCACCTGGAGTGCTGGATGGAGGCCACCAGTATGGGCAAGCCGCTGTACGAAAAGCACGGGTTCCGGTCGGTATTCAAGTTCGCGTTCGATATGGAAAAGAAGGATGCGACGGATTTGTGGAGGAAGGCGCAGCACGAATTGACGCCGGCGCCGGTGTCTGCGATGTGGCGGCCGAGGAGAGGAATCTGGGAGACTGCGGAGGGGTCGGTGAAGATGCCGTGGGAGCTGGATGTGGAGTAGAGCACACCTACGATGCTGGTTTGTCGGCTCGCTGCGCAATGCCTGCGCGTGTCAGGAGCCGGAGAGGCGAAACGATGATGCGAGTTGACAAGTATCATAAAGGAAGTGGTATCTAAATGCAAAGTCTTCGAATGTCACTGCACCAGAATGCGTCAACGACCATACACGAGGACTCGGTCTCGCGAAGTGTTAATACCCGCCGCTCGGTTCTCCTTGGCTTCACACTGCCAGGCTTCCTGCTCCTCGCCTTCAGTCTTTCGCCCTAGTGCTGCTCAATCCGCGAGGGCGCAGCACGTCACGTCGTAGCGATGACTGCACCCAGTACATGTGTGTCCAAGCTGCGACGTCCACCACATCTTCTTGCAGAGGCAACATACCCACCAGCAATCTGCAATCGCTTCTGCTCCAGGATATGGGGTATAGTAGCTTTGGGATGGCGAGACGGACTGCTGCATTGGCGAAGATGTCGACGTGGGTTTCGCGGGTTTCGTGGTTGTGAGCGCAGCTGAGGAATTGTGTAGGCGTGGAAACAAAGCTGTGTGTGATGGGCCGGGTCTCGGGGTTTGCTGGCAGGGGATTGGAGATGCTGGCGTTGCTTGTGTAGAACTGTGCAGATCTTCCGCGAGCACTTGAGAGCGTCCGTGTACTCGAAAGAGACGCAGCAACGGATGACGCTAGAGCTGCCCGTCGGTAGCCAAATCTGCATGCGCAATCGTACGAAACTAGTAATAGCAGTGAAAGGTTCCGGCTGATTGGCTGGACGCTGCAGGTGTGCCCGCCAGTCGGTGTTTGTAGCGGTAAATGACCTGGTTAGTACGGTGAGACCCGGCAGAAACTCTGGGCGGATGCGGTGGTTCGTGAGTCTTCAGTCATGCGGAAGGCGGGAACTGGGGTTCGGATGTGCAAGATGGTGGTGCGGTAAACATATGACTGGTGCAAGAAGTTGACCTCGAAGACGGAGCCAGCGATGATTCTTCATTCTTCATCCTTCATTAGCACAGGTTTTTTCAGAACAGTGGTGCCACTCACATGTATGTCTCGCTGCCGACGAGGGCATTCGCAACCTGCCTTCCATGTCCACCGTGCTCAGGCATGCTCTTCACGACCGACTCCCCCTCTCCACGGCAACGATTTTCGGTAGCGCCTCCCGCAGATCTTCCTTGTCCTTCTCTGTGGGCACCAAGCCAAGTTTCTCTTCTGCCTTGTCCGAGAGGAAGAGGCCGACGGCTGCGTATGTCATTATGCCGGCACCGACCAGGATCCGGGTCCTGGGCGCCATGTTCTTGTACCACCTGCGGGGCGTGAATACGTGCATATGCCCACGTGTAGAGGGGCGCATACGTACTGCCAGACAGCCATTTGGTTATGGTGGTCAGAATCGAAGCGTTGGGATGGAGGTCGAGAGAAGCTCGGCGATCGGCAGGCGCGAAGATCAAATGCCAAGCAGGCCATACGAGCTCCAACGTCTCCTCGCAGCAATTGAAGACACGACACACGACACACGACACACGACCACATCCGTTATCCCGCACTTCTACAGCTGAATGGAAGCTCGGCCCCCGCGTTCACTTCGCCAGAGCCAGCATCTGATCCGCGCAGTATTTCCCGACCGCTTCATGCCCGCGAGCAATGTCGTCGTAGCGCCGCAGCATCTCCAACTCCGCAGCACCTCCGCACCTAGACTGTGGGCCTCCATGGTCCCGCCGCCGCACCCCGCCACGAGACCGCCTCATCCCCGCCGCTAGACATGCCCGGCTTCCGTCGCTGGGGCAAGTCCAAGTTCCAGCGAAATCCCGAGTCATCGTTCAAGCTTCTCGCTGCCGTCCTCGTCGTTACCATCTACCTGCTCATAAAGGAGTTTGCCAGTCCTCCCCCGCGGCCGACCAAGATCACGCCGAAATGGGGCGCCCAGATACAGTTCGCCGACTGGAAGAATGCGACGGACAGGGCCGACCAGGACAAGGCTACTAAGGTGCGGGAAGCCATGAAATTCACGTGGACCAAGTACCGCGAGAATGCCTGGGGCTACGATGATATTCTGCCCGTTTCGGGAGGCAAGTCCTCGTCTAGGAATGGCTGGGGCGCTTTCATCGTGGACTCGGCCTCTACGCTTGCCCTCATGGGGCTTTGGGATGAGCTGGCACGGTCCGTAGAGCACATTGTCACCATTGACTTTACCAAAACAGAGGAGCTCGTGGACCCCTTCGAGACTACCATTCGATACCTGGGAGGGCTGGTTTCCCTGGTAGACCTCTACGATGCCGGTGTTATACCAGAGAGCATCGTTTCTGTGGAAGCCCGCGACCTCATCCTGCAGCAAGCCATTACACTCGCCAACTCGCTCGCACCTGCATACGACACGCCGACAGGCCTGCCGTGGCCCCGCGTGGACTTCAGCAAGTCAACGGGAGTGCCAGACCCTCCATCTGTTCAGATCGAGCACCCCGAACTGCACAAGTACGACCATCCCGTGGTTGGCCCTGCCCGCGCTGGCTCCTCCATTTTGGAGAACCGAGTGCTCACTAGGCTCAGCGGCGATCCCGTCTACACGCAAAACTCTACACTGGCCTGGGCGCCGCTTGTCTGGTCCAAGTGGGTCACCAACTACCCCGGATTGACCGAAGCGCCCCTCGATATCGTGACCGGCGAACCCGTCGGTGCCCAGCGCCACTGGGACGGCGGCCACGACTCGTTCTACGAATACCTAGTCAAGATGACCATCTTATCTCCGCCCTCCGATCCGCATCTCGAAGACTACAAAACCCACTTTCTGCAGGCGGCAGACTCGCTGCGTAGGTCTATCGGCACCCGCTCCGCCTCCGCCCCCGACCACACCATGCAGCATCTCTTCCTTGGCCGGAGGGACGCCAGCTGGTACTTGAATCGCCAAGGCCATCTCGCATGCTTTGCCCCTGGAGCTCTTCTGCTTGCCTCCAAATTCTATGACATCTCGGCGCTCAAGACTTTTGGGCTGGCATTGCTAGAAGGCTGCCACCATACGTACAACTCCACGCCGTCGGGTATTGGCCCTGAAAGCTGGTCCTGGATTCCCAAATTTGGATACGATAAGCCAGTGTACGCTCCTGAGACGACACGACAAAAGCACGAATGGCAGGAATCAGGGTTTTGGAGTATTGATCCTCGCTACAAGGGGCGCCCGGAATACGTCGAGTCGCTGTTCTATGCCTGGCGCATCACAGGCGAGACGCGGTTCCGCGAATGGGCGTGGGACGCTTTCGAGGCGATTGAACAGCATTGCAAGGCGTCGTACGGGTATGCGCAGTTGGCAGACGTCTACAAAGTGAAACCCGAGGACTGGGATGGAGATGGGACAAAACGCTGGATCGATGAGCAAGAGAGCTTCTGGGCCGCAGAGACGTTGAAGTACCTCTGGCTTACGTTTAGCGATGTGAATGTTGCGAGTTTGGACCGTTGGGTGTTTAGTACCGAAGGGCACGTTTTCCGCATGATTAGATGATGAGACGCAATTGATACCCAGTCTGTTTGTGCCTTTTACTTTATGGGCCTACTTGTATGCTAGTGATAGGGACTGGCAGCAAGGAGACGAGGTGAAGAGGGGGTGTAAGTGCCGCAAGGAATGCTGCTTACTTTTACTTACTAGGAACGCATGACGATGGGTAAGATTGCGGGGCGTTTCATGTTCGTTCGACCGTTTTTTACTGTCCCTGGTGGCGAGCATGGTAATAGGTTCGTTGTTCTATCATCCCGCGCTACGACGGAGCCTCCAAACGCACCAGTCTACCTTGCGCCCGGGCCGTCTAATTCAGTGCCTCCCTCCTTATATTTCGTTCGAGACTCGGATCCCCAAAGCCACAACCGGCGTCCTACAATTGCGACCTTCAACCACGAAATCACGAGCAGTCATCCTCACCATGAACTTCCTCATGCTCCTCATCGCGCTGCTCGTCAGCTTGGTCGCTGGCGCTCCAGCTGCTACCTCAACCCCCTCCTTAACTCGCTCCTTAACTCTCTCTTCAACGACCGTTCACCCAGCCATTCCGACACCAAGCTCGACCGGAACCCCAGAGATCCCCGCGACGCCCAAGTGTCCGCAGACGTGCCTCGACGAGATCACGACATGCCAGCAAGTATGTGCCTCCACCCATGTCGGCCTCTCCGTGGATATACCCATGCAAACAAGGGTCCGCTTCAAGAAATATAAGCTAATACTGCTACGATGTGTAGATGCAATGCGAAAACATACTTGCATCTGCATGTCTCTTCTTCTGCATGCATACCGTGTGTCATCAGACGCCGAAGGTGAGTTTCATGTAAGGGAAGATGGTGCGCATGCTAATAAGTGGTAGGTCTGCTGTAGCTGCTAAGCGGGCGAGTGGATACATAGGGATGGCTAATAGCAAAAGCCGGCGTGGAGATATCGGTGTACATGGCATCTCCGGGTGTGGACTTGGGTGGGCGGTAGATCTGGTATGAGGTGGATCGAGCTACCGAATCAAAATCTTCTTGTCCGGTCTTCACTGAAGATATGGCGGCCTGACGAAGGCGCTCGTCTTACCCAACCCAATTTCTTTCCCCATTTTGTGCCTCGAAATACGTCGGTTCCCGGTCAAACATTTACCAAACGTTCTTTCCCTCTCGCTCTTCCCTTCCACAGACCCAGAAACTCGAAAACGCCCTCTTAAAAAAGCTGTGCAATAGCTCTCACACACCGCACCTTCACCACACGACTCTCTTGCCCACCCCCGCAATGCGATTATTCCGCACACAGCAAATGATGTAACCCTGCCCTCCCCCTCCTCGCGCCTTCCATCGCTGTCTCAATGCAATCCCCGCTGCACAAGACCCACACCTACACCTGAACGCTTCCACATCCACCCCTCGACGTCGCTCTACGCTCTCTTCCATATGCACAGCTTCCACCCCCACCAGCAGCCGAAAATGAAGCTCATCATCCTTCTCCTCTCTGCCTTCATGGCCCTCGTTGTAGCCTCTCCCATCGCACAAGTAGATACCAACACTACTACCGTACCCGATATCCCGCCGCCAATCCTCTCCTTCAACTCAACCGCCCTCGACAACGGTACCGCAATCGGTATAGGAATTGCCCCCGGTCCACTCGTCCCACCCAAATCCGCCACCCCCGGCGAGCAATGCGACGACTATTTCTCCAAGTGTATGAAGGTACGCGCCATTCGCCGTTGAAACTATCTGATGCTCCTCGCGCTCGGCGTACAGTCCCAGTTTCTGTATTGTTATAGCTACTTGCTGATGATCTATTTGTTGACTGACGTCGCAACAGAACCAGTGCCCTTACGCCAAAGAATGGGACTGTCCCAAATTTTGCATGTTGACTGTTTGTCAATCGGCGCCTAACGGTGTAAGTTGTTACGGGCGTTGCACTAGTGCGCGGTTGAGGCTGACGGAAATGTAGCTCTGCAATACTATGAATTGGTGTTATGTGTATAACCCGTCGTCGTGATGGGGGAAGGTCGTGATGAGGGAAGGGCGAGAGGGGGCGTGGTACCATGGGTCCCTGTGTATAAGGAGCAAGGTAGAGACGCAGAAGCCGGGAAACGGGAGTGTGGCGATGCGGTATGGAGCTTCTGGTGGATAGAGCGGCTGGGGGTATGGGCTTGCGGTCTTGAAGCTGAGAGTGCATGCTTCGGTGGCGTGTGTTCCATCTACGAGTATGAGATGCGTCTCATCTTACACTTGCACGATCCTCTTTTGCACATGTGGGGAACCTGAGAAAGCCATATTCCACGTATACGTCAAATTTCCCAAACAGCTTTGAAGAAAACAGTGCCACTCCCTCTCTTGAAAAGGGTGATGAGAGCGGTTGCATTTGCACGCACACCCCACACTAACTCGTAAAGTTGAGTTCCTACATTAGCAAAGCTTTTCCAGACGGCTCTCGGCGCCTTTCGGTAGACTGGGAGGGTAAATTTCGGTTCGTTGTCGGGCTATCAAATGGCTGTCGGGTGGTTCTGGTCTGGAGCGTGACATGGACGGAAGCACTTTGAAGGCGACGCTGTTTCATGAAGGGTGGGAACATGTAATTACAGCCCCGTATTAATCTATGTTATACGTTACATGATCTCCTGGCGTATATCGCATTCGCGAAATCTACGACCATAGCACGAAAGGTTCGCACTAATGAGACCCCTTGATCCACTGCGCATCCCTCTTAGCAACCTGCACAGCGCTCCTCTTCTTCTTCTCCGAGGGAATATCCACCGCAGTGATATTTCCACACTCCGGGGTCGTCAGCTGTCCACCAAACTGATCCGCCGCCCAAATAAGCACGCCGTTCGTCCATCCGAAGCCCTCGACAACAGTGTACTCGCCACCACCACCCCGCGCATTCGTAGACTCATCAGAGTACTTCTCGAACATGGTGCCGTTGCCCTGCGCGCCCTGCAATTGCGGCGTTTCCGAGGTCGAGCCGCCGGTTACGCGCCAGGTGCAGAAGGTGGAGTCGACGTAGCGCTGGGCCAGGCGGAGTGCGAGGTCCTGCGTCCAAGCGTAGTCCTCTGCGGTTTGGTTGTCGCCAGAGGTTGCGGATTCGAGGGGTGTGTTGATAAGTCCTTGCATGAGGATGTGTATGAGTGGGGGCCAGACGTTGGGCTCATCCCATTGCTGACCTGTCTGGATGTTGGTTGCGGCGATGGAGCCGGCGCGGTTGTCGAGTAGCTCTTCAACGCGGGCGAAGACGCGACGGATGGCCGTGGGGTCGTTCTTGATTGACTCGGGCGCAGCACCGGTCCAGAAGGGGTAGTACTGCGCGAGGTGGAAGAAGACCTGCTGGCCTTCTGGTGCGCCGGGGAGATCGTCACTGACAGTGGTGTTGTCAGCGATCGTGTATACATTCTTCGCTCCTGAGGTTAGGTTGTAGTCGAAGTAGCTGTAGTGCTCCGCGTCCCAAAGCAGTGCGGTCATGGCCTCGCTGCGCTCTGCGGCGAGAGTGGCCCACGCAGTCGCTGCGGTGATGTTGCCTGTACGCTTGTGGAAGTTCGCAATGGCGATTTCGTTGGCGTACAGGATCGAGTTCAGATCAACTGGAAGAATGTTGACCGTGTTGAGCGACCGTAGCGGGAAAGATGTGTCTGAAACGGCGTCGTTTGGGTTCTTGAGCCAGCGCGAGGTGTAGTCCCAGCCGCTCTCAGCCCCTGAAGCGAGATTGGCATACAGCTGGGCCTTCTCGGTCTCGTTGAGATTGTGGGTGGCGTTGAAGATTTTGCCCTCCTCGTTGTAGTACGACTCGTTGTTGGCAGTGACATAGTCCTCGTAGTACGACTCCGGGCGTGGCTGCGTATTGGAGACAGCGTAGTGGTTCAAAGTATAGCATTTTCCGCCACGCTCAAGCTTTACCGTCCGGTTGTTCACCCAGAATTGGTGCTCGAGCTCTAACAACGGCAGCGCCCTCTCCAAGATGGTGTAGTTTCCCGTGTATTCGACGTAGATGCGCACCATCTGACTGAGAAGCGGCGGCTGCGACCGGTTCAGGTAGTACTGACGAGCGCCATTCGGGACGAAGCCGAAGTCCTCGACGAAGTCCAGAAAGTTTTCGATGATGTTCTCCGCAATCTGCGTAAATGAACCCTTGGTGCGCAAAAGACCTTCCACGATCCAGAACGAATCCCAGTAGTACGGCTCGCGGAAGCGACCGCCCGCTACCACAAAAGTGCGGTTTACTGGGATAAAGGAGTTGACGCATTCGGTGCAGTTGCCGGGACCCGCATACCTTCGTGTCAGATCGGGCCAAATATCGATGACTTTGGAGACAAATTCGGCGACGGTGGTGCTGTTGATGTTGTCCAGGAAGTCAGGTTGCGTTTCCAGCTCGTCGGTTGGCACCTCTTCGAGCTCGCTACCGGCTTCTCCGAAGTATTCTGAGAGGAAGTCGTTCAAGGCGGTGTTGTTCTGGATTGGTCGCTCGAGCTTGCTAAACGCATCGAGGACTTCGTTGAGAGGCTTGATGGTTGGCCTGTTCTTCGTTAGTCTCGTGGGGGTCGTATCAAATGGGCCGCGACGTACAAATCCACGAATGTTTTGGAATCCTCAAACGGCCGCGCGAGCTCGATCTCGCGCAGGAGATCTCCATAGCAGTAAATGGGCGAGTCGCAAGGGGCAATCACAGATCCATTCTGATACAGGCCCGCCGCCAATGGCACAATGGCCGACAAAGCCGTCGCGATGGAAGCCCTGGAGAACTTCATATTGGGGTTGGGTAGATTACTCGAGGCGAATCAGACAGCGCCAGAAAGCCGCGACCCCGTGGGGTCTTTAAGCAGCACCTGTCGGCGCCCATCGTGATGCACGGATCACCAAAAACCTGGACAGTTCACGGGGAAAAGCTCCGTCGTGGGGCAAACGTAGGTGGCTGGGGATGACGACCAGCGACCCCTCCCGTGCGCCGGCCTTGGGAGCGGCCAACGCGTACTCTTTGCCGTATAGGGCCAAGACATTTCGGTGGAAATACGGGCGCGGCGTTGTTGGGTGTCTTGTGCGCACCAGGCGCATCGTGTTCGACGGTGAATTCCCCGCAAAAAGGCGCCGGTGGCTGCCGTCTTGGTCTTAGCGCCATGTCGTCACACTGCAGCAACCCACGTGCCGCCATGTTTTCTGCCAACATCGCCACGCGAAGGATGACTTCCGCCTGCAGATTCTTTCATCGTCTCGTCCGTCTACCCAGCATCGTTTGTCGGGTGATTGTCCCGTTGTTCAGTATAGTCCGATATCGTACATCCTCGTGCCTTCTCGAGCCGTGCTTCGCTTACCGGTCACGGCATCACCTGACCTTGCACCACAAGGCGTTACGCAGAGTGCGGGGGCAGTATTGCAACTACTGTTAGCCCATTCTCCGAACAAACACTTCGCCAGCCGGCTGACCTATTACTGGGCAGAATTTTCGTAGCTTGAATGTCACTACTCTGCACTATCCGCGCATAGTTCGAGGACTAACTAAGAAATGGGAACAAGTCAGATTTGAGTGTGCTTGACATTCTCCTTCCGTCAAACAGCCAGGTCTTTTCACCAGATTACAGCGTTGGCAGCAGTCTCGCTCCACAGCTTCCCACGCAGCTTGTGCACAGCCTCTCGTTCCTGTTCAGTGGCATCGTTCCAAGTCTCGTCAGACACGACTATCACCCTGGATATGGGTATTTGGGGATCGGTCTCGACGTTCTCGAGAGCGTAGGCGTATATGACGTTGCGCAGCTCGCCCGGTAGATCAAGGAAGCCAATCTTCTTCGCGCGGGTGATTTTGAGCTCCATGGTCGCGGCTCTGTTGGTTGCCGTTTGCTTCTTGAGAGTTCGGGCTACGGCCGCTAGTGGTGGGTGAGGGTGAGGTGTTGAGTAGTGCAAGAGCGCAGCTACGGCTAAACATGCTATAGATCGATTGACTAAATCTGACAGGACCGACCTTATCGCAAATTTCTTTCCGCAGTCTATCGCTTACACGAAGTGCGAGTCAATATCATCATACCAATCACCTGGGACACAAGCTCAATAGCATGTGCCTTGTAGCAATACACTCCCAACCACGACACACAGTGAAGCACGGGAGATATCGTTGCAACAACACGACCTTTGATAAACCTTGATTTCTGTACTTCACAATTCAACGCGAATTCGAATAAGCAGGTTGCGCTTAAAGCAAACTGAGCTAGCATGATACAATTTACAGTCATCCATAGCGCTTCCATCCCTCGAGCTAATTTTCCTTTAGAAGATACGCTCGCGATGAATGTCTCTATATTCCTGGGAGATATTCTGGGGAAACTTGGGTAGCGAGTCTATGGAAAGGAAGACAAGATACTTACTCGATGGATGTCACGTTACCTACTAAGGTACCCTTTGTCTATAGATGCCACCCCTGCTCACATGACTATATAGAAGCTTGGTGGAGTACGTAGTTACAATGAACAACTCAGTTCTTCATTCACTTAATCACTCCATTGATGGTCCATCGTGCATGGTGAGGCTCGCCACGAGCCTGCATGTAAGCAACAGCGACCGACGATCGCCAGAACGAACCTAGCGGCGCGATAATAGTTACAAACCAACTCTGCGCACAATCTTGAAATCCAATTGTTTCCTTCTCCAGATTACATCTTAATCAAGACAAACCACGCAATGGTCCAACGACCCGCCGATGAAGGGCGCATTCCCTTCAACTTTCCAAACGCCGGAAAAGTCGTATCAACATGGTACAAAATAATCGGTGATCTCGGTACACCAAAACCGGCACTCGTGCTACTACACGGTGGCCCCGGTGCAGGCCACGATTATCTCTCATCGCTTACTGATATCTACGACAAACACCAAATCCCAATCGTCTTCTACGACCAAATCGGCGGCGCAAGGTCTACGCATTTCCGCGAAAAGATGGGCGATGAAGACTTCTGGACTGTCGATCTTTTCATTCAAGAGTTGGACAATTTGGTTGATCATCTGGGGCTGCGCACAAATGGGTTCTTCCTCCTAGGCCAGAGTTGGGGCGGAGCTTTTGCGGGGGCGTACGCTGCTCGTCAGCCCGCTGGTTTGAAGAAAGTTGTTATTGCCAGTGGACCTAGCGATATGTCGTTATACGTAGAAGGGACTCGAGCGTTACTGGCAAAACTACCGGATGAAGTGAAGAATACGATCGAAGATTGTGAGCGAAGAGGCGACTATGACAGTCCAGAGTATGAAGCAGCGTTGGTAGTCTGGGCACAGCGCCATGTGTGTAGGCTTGATCCGTGGCCGCAGCCTTTGCAAGATACGTTTTCAAACTTTGAGGATGATCCTACGGCATACTTGTCAACGTAAGCTTTACAATTCCGAGTCTTTGCCAATCAACTACATGCGTAAGGAGCTGATACGAAATGCAGGCAGGGGCCTTCGGACTTCCGGTTGGCTGGCTCATTGCGTAAGTGGGAAGGGTGGTCTAAAGCCCATCTTATCGATGTGCCCGTCTTACTCACCAATGGTCGCTTGGATTCGGTACAGGATGTTAGTATCAAGCCGTGGTTTGACCATATCTCGAATGTGAAGTGGGTGAGGTTTGAGCAGTCAAGCCACATGCCGCATTGGGAAGAGCGGGAGAGGTATATGAAAATTGTTGGAGACTTTTTGACGGATTGAAGGGATCGACTCTCTTCCCTTCTCTTTTCTCAAGTAACAACATAGTATCGCGTTTCAAGCTTTCTTGAGACATAGGTACAAGCCGAAGAATTATAGGCAGAATGCAGTTCCCAACAACTGCCACCCGGTACATCGCAGCGCTCTACTCAGGCATAGCCCCTCCACTTGGCCCATTTAGAGACAAGTATTTCAGCGAATGTGCCAAAATCCACCATCTCCCGCTCAGTGTCGGGTCCGCAAGCTTCCGTCATGCAGCAGCCTGCTACAAAGTATGACGATACCACCCACGAGAAGTGTAGTACCCTACATCACGTCAGTAACATCCTTCGCAGAAAGAATCTCCCCTCCACCGCCACCAATCATGGCTTACCGCAAACAATATTAATCCCAAATACCCGTCCACCCCCTCGTTTGTCCTGATCAGCGCGCCCCCGATCGGACTCCCCACCAACTGCGCAACAGCACAAGCACTATAAAACGCCCCAATCCTGCCACCCAGCTTCGATTCCGGCGTGAGCTGCGCAATGATGGCGGGGAGTACGGCGATGAAGACGCCAGAGCAGAAGCCGTATAGCGAGACAAAGGATATGAGTACCGGAATGGAACTTGTGACGGCCCAAGTGCCCAGACAAAGGAGCCCGCTGAAGATGGTCATGGGGTAGACGGTGTTGCTGGGTCCGGCCGCGTCGGCGGCGAGGCCGCCGCTGTGGGGTGTTAGATGTGCAGGGACAGGACAAAGTAGGGAGGGAGTAGGGCTTACAAAATCCGTCCTAGAAAACTTGTTGCGTTTAATAGGGGGAGGAGGTATTCTTTCGCTGGGGAATTAGGGTGCGCGGCCATCGTATACGAGCCTGGCTGGCATTACTATCCTCTGGGCGAATGAAAACATGCGGGAGTGTACTCACTGATGTAGTAGTACGGGACAAACTGCCCAAGCATGGCCGCAAACGATCCAGCCGCCAGCACAGAGTACCGCCGATCTAGAAACCCATTGAAGTCCAACAGCCTTTTCCAGGATTTGAGCGGCTCGGCGTCTAGTTTCGGCGAAGAGATCGACAACGCAACAACGTAGCAGCATCTGTTCCGCACGTTAGCTTCCGACCCATCGCCTTCTGATCAACTTCCAAGTCGTCTTACGCAACAATCAACGCCACCACCCTCAACGACCATGCGAACCCAATGGACGGCACATCCGCAAGCTTTGCGAGAATGACGGGGAAGCATACACCGCCCACACTCCCGGCGGCCGCTACTATGCCCAGCACAAGGCCACGCCGGCGCACAAAGTGATGCCCTACTACCACCAGCGCTGGTTGCGCTCCGAATGCGATCGCAATACCGAGGAAGATGCCTTGGACGACGAAAACCTGCCACAGCGACCCGGGTCGGACGAAGGAAAGGCATAGTAGTGCGCCCGCGCAGCTGATGCCGGAGAAGGTGTAGAGGGCCTGCACTACTTAGAACTGTACATCAGACGCAGAAAAATAGTAGCATACCTTGAATCCATAGCAATCAAACAATGAACCTGCCGGCGCAGCCAGCAAGTTCACAAGCGTGAGTTGTATCGTTCCGACGAAGGAAATGGTCGACGCCGGGACACCAATGAGGAGCTTCTCTTCGTAGTATGCCTGGAAGAATCCGAAGCTGTTGATGATGCCGAAGGAGGCGAAGTAAACGAGAGAAGAGCCGATAACGGTGAGCCAGGCTTGGAGGTTATCTTCGCAGTTTGTATCTTTCTCTGCAGCACTGATGGTACTACTGCATTCCTCGTCTTTATGCAGCGTATTCGGAAGAGACAGCTCCGGTAGGGACTGGTCTGAACTTGCTCTCTTCTCCTCAGAGTCCGATTGATGGAACATGATGAGGTAAGTGCTGAAGCTGCAGATAAGCTCATGTGGAAAGAATCTGCACCGTACCTGCAGCTATCTTGCTATGTATATCCTCGGCGAGGGGCCCGCAGGAATGTACATGACGTTGTAATCACACGGTTATCATGGCAACCGGAGTGGCCCGTTGAGCGCGCATCTACCTTGTTTCAGTGAGCCATCTGGTGTGCGGCACGGGTCGAGAAGCTTTCAGTTGGTGTCGCACACTCAAAGTTTGAACTCGTCATGCGTTACTGTACATTCCGTGGGAGATGGTGTTGCAGTACGACGCGGACCGGACTGCCTAAAAGAGTATCGTCAAATCTCTATGCCTGGTGTGATGGCTGTAGCCATTCTAGTTGTCGTTCGGTGTCGGTTTCCTTTGTTCTATGAATGGGTACTAGTATGATGAAATTACCACTCCGCATGTCGCGATGTCTGGTACTCGGTTCGCGTGCGGATAACGGCGTCTTGTGTTCAACGGGCGACACGTCGGCACCACGGGAAAGTTCATTATGTCGGATAACGTGTCGATGTTACATCCGGTTTTGTTGATCCTTCATCCGCGGTTTACGAGCGGTCATCAGTTTGCGCGAAGATGGCCAAGTAAGCTAAACGGTTTGTATGGCATTAGCTGTTATGCAATGTGCTACAGAAAGTGTCAAAGGGTAGTGTGCGAAGAAGAAACTTTGAACAATCCCGATTTCAACCAGTCGTCTTCAAACTGAAATCATACCGTTGCACTTCGTGAATATTAGCTTCATTTACCATCCGCTTTCCCGTCAAAGTGTTGTTCCCGTAACGAGTTGTTAATCGAGCACCGATCGTCGGTTTAGGCATTTCTCCCTCCATGCACTCCATGGTTCCCGTCAGGAGCATCTTGGAACCGACGCCGCCATCTTTGGCCACAACTCTAGTGTACAAAACGGCTTGGAGATAGCGTCGTCCATACCCGCAGCGATCACCTGCTCAACCTGTTCGGTCCTTACGTTCGCACTCAGGGCAAGATTGGGCAGCCGCCATAACTTCTGCGTCCACGATAGAGGTGTAGGTGGGGCGAATAAGCCCTGTGTCTCATAGTCGCGGATCATTTTCGTGCAGTTGAGAGTAGACTTGAAAGGCATCTCAATGTCTATGAGCAGGATGTCAACAGGCTTCGCGTCCGACTTCTTGCGCCTACTCGTGGAGCCGACTCTGGCTTCGTCCACGTCTTGAAATTCATTGGGTATATCGTTCTATCTCTATGCTCTTCGCCAATACACACTGGTATCCAGACAGCTCAAGGTTTCGACGCCATTTCCAGCTGCGCTGACACTGCACCCAGTCCCTTGCAGCTGTTTGCTCAACACTTCTTGGTTGACTAATTTGTCTTCTATGATGAGTACGTTTAGTCGTGCCGCTTTCATAACCTCTTCCGTGGAGCCAGCTTGTTACTGTATTTGCCCGCCTACTTTAAAACACTGGCGTTACTAGAGCCATGTGAAAGGCGAGTGCTGACGTAGAATCCCAAATTGGAGCCCGAGCCCGCTTCAGAGCTCACTTCCATTGACCCCTCTTGTATAGTGGCCAGTGACTTAGAGATGAAGACGCCAAACCCGGAACCGCCGTATCTGATATGCGTCCCTGAGCTTGTAAGTCGTGTAACCTCAGGGTTCAGAGTTTGAAATGAAAAGGAAGATAGGTACCGACGAGTAGCTTGTGAGAACTAGAGAACTTATTTATGCTCATTCGATCTCATACTACATCCTGTATCGTCGACCTTCAGTCAAAGGTAGCCTTCTCGACCCTGTCACCAATCTAGCTCGTCGCAAACATCGCAATCATCGTCGGCGTTTGGTGCGAACGTTACACCTTACCACTCGGTTGAAAGACGTACCCATGCCCTGCCAAACATAATGGTGATATCACGGATCTTGCAATCTTTGGTGAACCCGATCGCGTTCGTACTGAAAAGTCAGAAAATGCGCAGAGAGCCGAGTGCGAAAAACGTGCAGCAGATTGACCAAGTAGGCACGACTTGTGAGGGATTCAGCATGACCCACTAGAAGGCTTGCAAGCTCTAGTCCTCATTGTATTCGGATTTGATCTGCATCAGGTCACACTCATGTAGGGAGCTCCGAAGTTCGTGCGAAGCCATATCAATGAAGCTACCTTTGGCTAAGCTCGGAAGACAAACAAGAATCTCGCGTACTGACTTTGCCTGCTGCCTCTTTACTTTCAGTGCCTCTTCGACTCTCCGGTGCTGCATGTTTTCGGCTCACGAGAGTTCTGAAATATAAAACACCGTGTTCATCATGCTGATGACATGTCTTTCTTCGTCTAGCTCTAGATAACTCGAGCCTCGCATCCATAGATTCGAGAGTACTCTTTCCTGGTTGGTCCACTTCTTCTTCAGTCGGAACTGCAGATACTCTACCTTCTTTCCCTGTATTGTAGCAGACCAGTCGCTTCGCATCTTATCGGCATCCTCTTCATACAGGAAATCTTCCCAGCTCCATGGATAGAAAGGTACACGGGGGTTTCCCGTAAGCTCGAAGAAGTGGTTGCTGACCTATTGCATTCCCTTGCCCGGTTCGACAATGTAGATGGCCATCAGTACTAGGTATGCGAATTTCGCAAACTTCCTTTCAGATAGCCTGACCTGTTCGAGAGTGGCCAGTATTGCTTAGGCCTCATGATCTGATTTTCTACGCGTTGATGTTGACGGTGATTCCATCAATGTAGACAAGTGCGCAATCTTCGTCAAAGATTGGAAAGCTGGCAAGAAGTATCCATTGAGCTGTCTTCACCGAGTCGGGACGGGCTTCCATCTCATCTCAAACGTAACAGACTTTCTTGTTACTAGGTGTTGCAGGCCGACATAACAGTTGCTCTATCGTCTGGATAGGCTAGATTCATGAACGGGTATTCGGTGAATAAGGACTTCGGATGGTTGCTATCCCATGTGTCAGTTCGCCTTTGAGCCCATACATCTGCCACATAAGCACTGCATTCACAATTTCGAGTCACTATTAACGTCAGTTACTTTTGCCGACCATTTCCGTTGGATAAAAAAGCTGATGGCCTTCGCCCATGCTCGAAACCGGATGGCAACGGAATCATCGTTCGACACGACATTTGAAGACGCACTTTTCTAAAAGCCTTGTTGCAATATATGAGCTCAGAAGCCATCGCATGAGACAAACTACACATTGCACATGTGCACGAAAAGAAAACGTGGTGACTAGTTTATCGAAATGCTTTGGGGTAGTTTTGAGTTGGGATACTATTATTAATACACTAACCGAGTTGAGAGTCGTATGTAGTGCAAGGGTTGTGCGCCATTCCATCATACACGCCATCCAATCCGCAGCAAACTACAAGCCGTTTAGTAGAGCCGCTATTCATCCAAAAATGTTGATCCCTTACTCGCCCCGTCAAGCTGATCTCGTCCCTCACAATTCCTTCTCGCTCGACGCCACATGACTCTCTTCCTTCCTCAACTCCTTCTGCCCGGTAACCGGCCGACCTTGGACAGCCTGTGGGCCACCAATCGTCTTGAAGGCGTTGTAGAAGATCCATTCCGTCGCATGTTCGACCGGCTCGTCGAACATGTATGGTAGGAAAGGCACGATGACCAGACCCAGCTACACCCTCAATCAGTAACACCCTTTGACCATGAGTTGACAAAGATACATACCCCGATCGGACCCCAAGTCCGCACTATTTTGTTCTTCGCATCCTTCCACGCCCTCCCTGAGTACCTTACCACACTGTGAATTGTGAAAGCCGGCAAGCCCATACTAGCCACAGCCTGAAAGATGGCTCTCTGTGCCATGATAGCCCGATAATCCTCAATCGCAGGTATTTTTCCCGGCACAACCTCTCCACCAGTGACCGTGCTCCCCTCGCCCCCCGCTTTTATACCCGAAGTATTCGTCAATGTATTCTTCCAGCTCTTGAGCTTGTCCTGCAGACCACCTCGCTAGTGTTGATGGGAGCCTCGAGCTCAGGATGTAGGATTCGCTGGTTACGCACGTAGGCTTTGTACCCTTCGTTTGCAACGTCGCCCGCGAGGTAGAGCCAGGACACGCCGTATGCGCCGCGGATAATCCAGGGATGTGCGACGGGGCGGAAGGACTCGCCTATGTCGGAGGTGTACGCTACGTAGCGGTGGGCGGACATCATAATGGTTCTGATGCGGGAAGCGTAGGCAGCATAGCGGATGTTGGTATCAGTGGTGTCTTCGCCTCTGAGGATTCATTAGCCCTGTGTATAGCTACAGTATGTAGGCAGTTGATGTGGGTAGGAATGATTCGACAGCGTGAACGTACCTCCCCTCATACATGACCTCCCACATCTTCTCCTCATCGTCCAGTGTCGCCTGTATGTCCTTGGGCAACTTCTTCCTCGGCGGCGGGACCGAGAAATCCGGTCGTGTGCCCTCGCGCTCACGCGCAACTCCATCCACCTCATCTATCTTCTTGTCGTCTTTCGCCATAGTAGCTCGCTGTTGCTAACTCACTGCTCTTCTATCTCTCAACTCTACCCGGGTTACAAAAGAAAGACAAGAGACCACGAAGCACAAGCACAAACAACACCGTCGGTCGAAGCTGCCTAAGCTCCGCGCAACCCGCATTGGCCAGGAACGTCACTTGTGGCTAATCGGTGGCTTAGTGATCCGCTTAGTCATTCATCAAAGGTCGAACCCGAAAGCTCCTCCGACCACCTTCAATTCCATCGCCTACCACTCCGCTCCCCATCCATTGACGCCTCCCACGCTCTTCTACCTCTCCGAAACGCCTTAAATACCGCAATCATGGTTGCTATGTACACCATCGCCGGCCGCCAGGTTGGATCGCACGTCGTACGTCGCTTCTCCCCCGAGCAGCCCATGAAGGCCCATCTCCCAGGACAGCTTTCCGCGCATGCACTTATTGTTGAATGTGTCGCGCAAGTGGACGTCGAGCTGCGAATGGCGTGTTTTGAAGCTGGAGATGGGACGGATCTGATCCATGGAACGCGCGCTGACGGCAAATGATAGCTCGCAATTGCGACCCTCAGTGTCACTTTCGCCGGCGCTTACCTCTCCATGGGCGGCAGCAGCAAGGCTGACCCCAACAACCCGCCTCTCAACGCGAAAAGCAAGGAGGAGGAGAGCTTCATAAAGTACGTTGGATTGGCGGCAGGCTTCGACCAGAGAGGGTGGAAAGTTCTAAAGAGCTAACATGCGTGCAGATCTTTCGTACAAAAGGCCGAGGGCGAGAAGAAGAAGTAAAGGGCAATCGAGCACACTGGTGGCGACCGGCGCGGAGAACACGATATCAAGGGGAGCGTGGCGGGGATGGATGACACTCGGATAGACGGAAGCATGGAGGACATGTAAAACTGTAGATACAGCGCCCGATGTACCAACAGCCCGAATACGACGATCCTACGGACAACGATCCACTCGTGCACATGCGTAGAAATGCCGAAGCTACGGAATTATGCTAAGATATTGTTGGGGAAAGGGTCCAAAACACGTGCAGGCAGGGATTAAACAACTGTCCGCCAAACGCCAGGTATCAACCGCCGTAACAAATCCAACTCACAGTTCCCAAAGCGCCCGATAAGTGCCAACTCCAATACCAGGCCGAAAAACGTTCCAGAAGGTCAAGTTGCAAGCCTTCAGTCAGTCTACTCTTCCTCTATGATGATCCTCTTGGACATAGAGTCCACAACTTTGTTGTAAAACTTTGGTGCCTGCGCTCTGGGGAAGCAAATCTCCTCGGTCAAGTAGTCGGGCAGAAGCTCGATAAGCTCCCTATCCCGCTGCTCATTAAGAAGCGGGTTGTAGACGAACTCGGTCTCTTCGTACGATTCGCCGCCTGCCGTGACCGTGAGGTGGAAGTGAAGAGCTGGAGTGAATTAGTACTTGTATCTTGTAATGGCGCTGCCCCTGGTATACTCACTCCCATTGCGCCCAGCCTGCAAGCAGTCATACACCTCTTCCTCATCCTCGTTCTTCTTGACACCAAGTACAATCAAGTTGGTGAGATCGCTGTACAGCTCCGTTTTCTGCTTTTGGAATTGTGCTTCCTTTGTCGCTTCAGCCGTGCCTGGGAGAACAACACCGGGCACTCGTGACTTGACTGCGCTGCCTAGAACATTCTTGTTCTCAGGTGGGGCCGAGGACCGTGCTGCTGTGAGCTTATTGGAAAGCGTTTTGTTCTCGCTGTGTGCGGATGCCAGGGAGACGCCGAGCTTCTGGCTTTCGGTGTCAAGGCGCAGGTTTTCCTTTTCGAGCTTTGCCATCTCTTTCCTCAGGGTAGATATTTCCGAAGAGCGCGACTGCATTTCGGTTATTTGTTGCTTCAGTGCCTTGATGACTGCATCTTGGTCTGTGTAGACTGTCAGCTCAACTCGCTGGAACACACTTTGCCTCCAATACGTACCCTTGGTCGTTTGTTCTGTCCTCTTCTTCAGTTGGTCGAAATTGTTTTCTTTTCCAGACGACGCAACCTCCTTCAGCGTGTCGTACTTGACCGTCATAGCCTCCAGCTTCTTCGTGAGATCTCCCACTTTTCGCCTCAGTGCAGGATCCCGCTCCGTATCTGATGCGCTCCCTGCTCGACGCGTCGCCAATGTCTGTCGCGCTGCACCGCGCTGCTGCACCCGGCGGGCTGAGGGTCGCTGTGGCGGAGGCATGCTCTCCGGGATCTCCTCCATCTCTATCGACTGCTCGATATCCATCTCGTCCAGTTCCGGGTCGGGCTGTGTCTCCGGAATCGTAATGGCTTCGGGCTCAGGTTCTGGTGCAGGCGCGCGTTTTGTGGCTCTTGACTTGGGCGCCACCTTTGATTTGGTCTCCTTCTTCGGCGCGGGCTCCCTTTCGGCTGCTTTGCGAGTCTTGCGCGCCGGTGCTGCTGGTTCCTCGACTACGTCTTCCGTCTGCTTTGCCTTTGGCGGCCGCCCCCGCCTACTGGTCTTTACTTCTACGGCTACGGGCGCGGCATTCTCAGCGTCGGCATCGAATTCGTCCACCTCTTCGGTATCGCTGCCATTCGCGTTCTGAAGCTCAGCAAGTGCCTTGCGACTGGTCTTTGGGGCCGGCCTCTTCGCAACACCTGCTCCTTGCGTCTTGACCCCGAGCACGCTGGTTCCGCTGACGCGACGCGCTGGTGCCTTTGCTTTCGCTGTCGCCTTCTTCGCGGCAGCTGTCTTGGCCATTTGCGCAACGTTTCCACGCGGCTTGCGCGCCGGTGCCTTGTTCTCGGTGTTGGAGTCGGGCGTCGGGAACGTGTTCAGCTCATCGCGCGATTCGTCCTCAGAAGCCGAGTCGACGGTGAAGGAGACATTTACTGCGGCTGCACGGGGCGCCATTGTTGCGTCGAGTGGTGTTGATTTGCACTTGTGGTATCTTGGGCGCGAGAGGAAGCGGCGCAAGTGGGATGTAAACAAACGATGCCATAGTGGACCGTGCACCATTACCCCATTTCTTCCTTCACTGCTTCCCTCCGCAACACCACTCCGACCATCATGTTGTCCTCGTCACCCACGCCCGGTTCCCCCAACACGCTCGTGCACACATGATTGCTTTCTCCCTGCTACGCGAATGGCATGGTAGCAACATGGTCTACATCTTCTCTCAACTTCTTAGGCGGCTCCCGACATGGCCACACCTGGATGGATTTCAACTTCTACGTCTAACGTGCCTTATTCCCATGCCACCCCACCGACCGCTCTGCCGCACTATCCGTGGACCATCTCCTCGTACAGCTTACCCATACTTTCTTCCCAAGTGTTGATCATCTTGTTCCCCATTCCCGCGCTAATCATCTCATGTCCGTTCTTCCACTTTCCAACCACTTCATCTACAAACTCGTCTACCGAAAGCGCGTTAGGATTGTTCTCCTTCTTGTTGTCATCCGGGTTGGAGCGCTCGCGATGGAGATCCGTGGCAACCGTTGGCGGCGCAATCTCGACAACCCTGACCTTGGTATCCTTGAGTTGTTCACGCAAGCTGATGGTCCAGAAGTGCAGCCATGACTTCGTCGCGCAGTACACCGGATTGACGATAGAGAATGGGATGAACCCCAACACGGACGAGACATTGACGATCAGCGCGTTCGGCTTCGATGTGAGGTGCGACAACATCTCCATGACCAGATGCATCGGACCGCGGATGTTGATGTCGATTTCTTGGTCCGCCTTCTTCAGAAAGTCGCGTGGGTCGTCGGCGTTCACGTCGAGCGGACGTTGTACGCCAGCGTTGTTGATTAAGCAGTCGACGTCAGGATGCTCTGATGTGAGCCGTTCAACAAACTTCGGAATGGAGGAGACATTGCCGGTGTCCAGCACGTAGTACGCTGCAGCTCCGATCTCGTTTGCCGCTGCCTTTAAATTCGACTCGGTTCGGCCGACGATGATGACTTTCTTCCCGTCCTTGATGAGTTGTTGCGATATGGCCTTTCCGATGCCCCCGCCGCCACCGGTCACGAGCACAGTTTTGAAGTTGTAGTTCTTGGTCGACATTGTGGTTTCGAAACACTAAGTGGGCGACGAAACTTAAATATACCAACGATCTCAATTCCCCATTCTTTGTACCATCACTGGTGTCGATGGTTAGATCCGCAAATGCTGGTTCATGACGTGTCTTGGTGCTCGATCTACCTTGACTATGGCGTCACTGATAGAACAACGAATCTCGTGCCCTTCAAAGCGAAAAAGCACGAAAAACTAGACGCGCCTTTTAACGTAATTATACCGCCTGCATCTGGTGGATAGAGCCTCGACCAACAGTGGCTGCGACAGCAAGCCATGACGAGATCTTCATCTTGTAGATCATTTCTGTGGGATCGCCTCGCGAGCTACTCCAACACCATGGATTACCAACTTCTGACATTTCGTTCAAGCCAGGTCTCGACGCAACCCAGGGGTCTCGCGAGCCAATAGCCATCTCCAGATTGGTGGAGAGCAAGCAGTAGCTCCCCAATCCGGTGTTCCGGCCTCGGCAGCGCTGTGGGGTAGCTAGAACCCACAGCTCCACCCACACGCTATGGACCATCGACACCGAATCTGACTGCCGTACATAGACAAGGGGCATTCTCGGTCAGGCGCAAGCCTTGTGGCCACCCGAGCCACGCCATCGGTTCAAATACAGGCTGTGCTCGCACTCGACAACTTCTCCGACTTGCTTATGCGGGGTAGCTTCTACTCGCAATCAACTACGATCAGATCAGTATGACCGCCACGCCAATTGCGACGCCAGAGTCGAAATGCGACGTGTAAGTTTAACACCGTGATGAATTGTTGACTTCGCTAATTCTCCTAGACTCATAGTTGGCGCAGGTCCAGCTGGGTAAGCTATCGAACACGAGCCAGATAAGGCTACGGCTAACGCGCGGAAGGCTGATGCTCGCAGCATGGATGGCTCACTGTGGCATCAATGCTCGGATTGTGGACAAACGCAACACAAAGATATTCTCGGGGCAGGCCGATGGGCTGCAAATGCGAAGTTTAGAGATCTTTGACAGCTTGGGATTTGCAGATCGGGCTTGGAAAGAAGCAAATCATATGCTTGAGGTACGCGTTCCACCAGGTGTTGTTAGGGGAAAAACTGACCAGTGAACTAGATTTGCTTATGGGTATGTCGGAGGACTCTCTGGAACGGATCAACTCCTAATTTGCACAGAACCCGGGCGAAGACGGTGTCATCCAACGATCTGATCGCGTCCCCGACGTCCCAGTCGGACTCTCCCGCTTCCATCAAATTGTTCTACATCAGGGCCGTATAGAACGTTTCTTCCTCGACAACATCAAGAAGTACTCCAAGGATACGCTCCACGTCGAACGTGCAGTCCTCCCCGAATCACTCCAGATCGACGATGAACGGTGTGCCGACCATTCTCCAGAAAATTACCCGCTCACCGTGCAGCTCAGACATTTGACCGACGAAGAGGCTGCGCCGGCTCAGAGTAACGGCTCAAATGTAAGAGATGGGCTGTTTAGGAGCAACCTGGCGGAGGACGATACAGACGACTTGATCGCGAAGAGCAGGGAGAAACAAGGTAGTACCGAGATTGTGAAGGCAAAATACATGGTAGGCTGCGACGGTGCACATAGCTGGACGAGGCGACAGCTCGGTTTCAAGCTCGAAGGCGAGCCCACAGACTTCATATGGGGCGTGTTAGGTACATCCTCCCATCTCCTCAAACCCATCCCGACACAGCACTGACGGGCCAGACATCATACCCATCACAAATTTCCCCGACATCCGCCAGCGCTGCGCCGTCCACAGCGCCTCGTCGGGCTCCCTCATGGTCATTCCTCGTGAAAACAAATTAGTCCGCCTCTACATCCAACTCACCGAGATCAAACCCGACTCCTCCGGCCGCGCAGACCGTTCTCAAATCACACCCGCAACCATCATCGAAGCTGCGCAACGCATCATTGCGCCCTACAACTTGACTTACAAGTACTGCGATTGGTGGACCGCGTACCAGATCGGACAGCGCGTGGGTACTAACTTCGATCATGGAAATAGGGTGTTTCTGGCGGGCGATTCGGTGCATACACATTCTCCGAAAGCGGGTCAGGGCATGAATGTTAGTATGCAAGATGCATACAATCTCGGCTGGAAAATCAGCCTCGTGGTCAAAGGCATCGCGCAACCCTCCATTCTCAAAACGTATCAGAGCGAACGCCGACGCGTGGCGAAGGATCTCATCGAATTTGATCACAAGTTCTCCCGTCTCTTCTCCGGCCGCCCGGCAAAAGACCTCCTCGACGAGACGGGTGTGAGTATGAAGGACTTCAAGGAAGCTTTCGTTAAGGGCAACCTCTTCGCCTCGGGGCTGTCCGTTGACTATGGCGCTAGTATGCTTGTTGCGAAGCCTGGGGATGCGGCAGAGCAGGCTGACGAGACGGATGTATCATCCTCGTACGCTGGCCCGGATGGAAAAGCCATCGTGGGAAACCAAGACCTCGCCACAAATATCAAGATGGGGATGCGTATTCCCAGCTACAAGGTTTTGAACCAAACCGACGCGCGACCCTGGCACCTCCAATCCCTCCTCAAATCCGACGGTCGCTTCCGCATAATCCTCTTCGCAGGCTCGATCCATACCCCCGCCCAGAAATCCCGCTTGGACGCCTTCTGCAGCTCGCTCTCGTCCTCCACCTTCCTCGCCCCGCACCTCTACACTCACGTCGCGGTCCTCACCGTGCACTCAGCGAAGCGCGCGGACACGGAAGTGTTGAGGGACTTTCCGGACGTTCTGCATCCGTTCAGTGAGGAGACTGGATGGGATTACAACAGCGTGTATGTCGATGATGAGAGTTATCATGAGGGCTTTGCCGATGCGTATGTGAATTATGGGATTGATAGGGAGACGGGGTGTGTCGTTGTTACGCGGCCGGATCAGTATGTTGGGTATGTGGGGCCGTTGGATGGGGAAAGCGGGTGGACGGGGGTGGAGGGGTATCTTAGGGGGGTGTTTGTTGGGTAATCGTTTGAGGGAATGGGAATGAGATGTAGAGATTAAGAGAAGGATTGCACGATGGAACCTTTTGTTGACGAAGAAGATCCGCTTTCCCAATTCATTACCCAATACTACACAGTTCTCTCTTCGCTTGAACGTAGTGTGCACGTCGTGGCTATACCGAACGACATTCCACTAAACTCGATCATACAAATCGTACACAAGACCCCCCTACAAGGGGGCTGTACATATACCCAGGTATCTCTAAAACCGACAAAACGCCGCGCTCATGACTTCGTAGAATAAAGCAACACTCACCCAGCTCTCCCCTCCAAAGCACCTACCTGCTGCTTCCCAAACTGCTCCCACTCCAACTACTAGGCGCCAAACTGGACAACTTCGAGCTGATCACACTTCCACTCCACCAACTACTCCCACCGCCGCCCCATCCCTTCCCAAACTTCTTCTTACCACTGACCACACTGCTACTTCCCCCCTTCCCATCCATCTTATCCTGCCACTTAAGTTTTGTCTCCATAACCTTGTGCACCCAATCAATAATCAGGAAACTCGTCGACCCAATCGCGCGGAAAAACGCCAGTCCCGCGACAGCCCACAGGATGAACTTGAGGTAGAAGTTCGTGCTAATGGCGGCGCCGGAATAGGCTTCGGACACAGACATAGCGAGGATGGCGTTGGAAATGAGCCACACCACGACCATGTATGTGCGTACGGCGCGGTAGTAGTCCTCCTGGGCTTGGGCTTCGCTGATGCCAGGTTTGACCACTTCGATGCGGTCGCGGAGGTTACGGAGGGCTTCGTCGTAGCCCGAGTCGATGTCGAGTTGCTCCGAGGGCATTTCTAGTTCGACTACATTTCCAGACTTTGCTTTGGCGTCGCCAAGGTCAGTTTTGGCTACGTTGTCGCCTTTGGTTCCCCATGTGACGTCGTGAGCGTTGCAGAAGGCGTACACTTGCAGTGTGCAAATGTATGACGGGAGGAGAGCAAAGTATTGTGCCGAGGAGGTGAACATGTGCCAGGGATCCAGATACATGAACGACATCAAAAAGTACAAGCCGATGGTTGTCGCAGTGGAAATGATCAGGTTAGTGAAGACGTTGTTGCCGATCGTTTTGGGGGTCTTTGGGTCGCGCAGCTGCACGACGACGATGTAAACCGAGGCGAAGGTCGTGTACGCCATGATAACACAGTACCCAACCATACTCCACAGAAACATCTTCTTCGCACCCTGCGGTCTGTTGCCCATAGACAAGATGAATTGCATGCATATGAGTAGTACCACAGTGTATCGCAGGATGTAGAAGACGTATTTGCCAATGTTGTGGCCAAAGGGGTCTAGTTTCGGATCGGCGAGCGAGCCAGCGATAAAGAAGAAGGTGAGGTAGAAGTTGGCGAGCGAGAAGAATGTGAACATGAGCGAGACGAACTGGTAGACGAATTCGATGTGGAGAAGGGTTTTGCGAAAGAGGGTGTGATCGGTGTGCCAGACTTGTCTGAAGTGGAGTAGTGAGTAAACGGCAGCGAAGAAGGCACCGTTGAGCCAGCGTCGACGCTGAGAGATAAATTCGGGTACGGTGTCTACAAAAGTTAGTCGGCTAAACAACGAAGCTATTCGTTTAATGAACATACCTGGAACATCGGTCTCGCCGGTGGCTGCCTTGACATACTTCAAGACCCACGCTTCACTACGCTTCGCTACAAGTTCCCAACACAGGATACGATCTTCGGCAAGATACATGTTGGCGGTAAAGACATCGGCATCTTGGCCATGCAGCGTCTCGCCCTTGAAGTATTGACTTAACGGGCCATGACCTGTATGATCGTTCTGCAGAGCGTGGTATCTGTATGCGGAGAGCGCACCAGGCAACACAGTGATGTACCCAAACACAGACTCTAGCGGCTTATCCAGGATATTGGACATCTTATACTCGAAGTTCTGAGAGGCAACCAGCGGATTGAGCAGACCGAGCCAGCCCTTGCCCTTTCCAGCCTTGATCTCCCCCGCAGCACCAGCCACAGACGAGTCATTATCGAAGGCTTTCCAGAGATGGTACAAGGCCTTTGGCCCGGGCTTCGTTCCTACATCGAGAAGAATGCAGACATTGGGGTTGAGTGCCTGGCCAAAAGCATTGAAGAACCAGCGATGAGAGTTGAGCTTCTTCTGATTCTGCTCCTTGAGGCAGAATATCATCTGCACGGGTACGATGCCCTTTTCAGCACCCTTGAACTTGAGATCGGAATCCAAAGATACCTGGGTGGTGTACTCGTACACGTGGGCAGAGACTTCGCGTTGATTGACGTGGTTCTTCGCGATGCCCTTTTGGAAGCAGCCCATGGCGGCGAGAGCGTCCAGTGTCCGAGGATGCACCTTCTGGCGACCATCGGCGATAATGCATACAACGATTTTCTGCCAGCCGTCTTTGCCCCATGTGCGGGACCGGGTTCGCGAGCAAAAGTGGCTGATGTTGCGCATGACGCCGTGCATGGTCCGCGTGAAGTCGATCTCATTTTCATTGTACATGGTGATGCAAATGAAGAGCTCCGTCTCGCGTGTCGTGGTTCCAATGTTCTGTCTCAGCTTGTAGCCGCGGTCCACAAAATCGTCCGGATCGCAGGTCACGGCCGTGTATCGCATGTGGGTGAACTCGATGTCATCCCGTCGGGGCAGGAAACTGTATAGGATGGTCGGGATCTTGCACTCAAGGATGAGCTCGCCGTTGATCAGGCGCACTTCCTTCTTGGTCATGACGGCATCGCGGGCTCCACGCCCTCCACGTCGTGGCTGGGCGCTGTCCGGGGCGGGACCGTAGTGCTCCGTCTTCTCGTCATACTCGGTGTACTCGTCGGTGATGGTCTCTTCGGTCATGTACGAGGCCCGCGAGTGGAGATGGGGCCTGTGCTCGCTGTGCTCTGTGAAGACATCATCCTCGTGGATGGGGATGTCGCTCAGGTCCAGCGTGGCATTCGAGTCGCGCGAGATGGGCCGACCGCCCGCAAAGAGTGGCGCCGGGGGCAGCGGCCGCTTAGGACTGCCTGGTCGTCCCCCACCGTAGCGTGACGAGGGTGTGCCTGGCCGGGGACTTCCGTTCAGGTCGACGGGCTCGTAGTGATTAGCTTGTGCTGGGGGCCTCGAGTAGTCGGTCGATGTGCGCGTAGGCGAGTACGGTCGGCCAGGGGCGCGGTCTGGCGAGAGTGGCCGCCGGTACGGAACGTACGAGGGCGAGCCTTCTGATGGTGGCGGCATATTTGGGGCAGTGTCGAGCACTGACGGCGCCCTAGAAAGTGGTAAGGAGGAGACCGAGGGGTGATAGGATCGCGACAATGGCGAGGGTGGTCTGCGGGATTCATACAACGGTAAGCCTGGCTCGTTCTTGGTAGGGGAAGACAAGCGGTTCACGACCCGTGTCTTGATCGTCTTGCGCTTGGGCATCTTCGTATGCGACGGCTCCGGGCGCTCGCTGAGGGCGGCATCGGCCTCGCGCAAGAGGTCCACGATGCCTGATTCAGCGCGCGCCTGTCTGCCATTGTCGGACGGATCGAGCCGGTCGCCCAGCGTCGCCGCGGTGCTTCCCATGGTGGACAGCAGCGAAGCAGTCTCAACGGTTGCGGGTGGTCTGCGCAAGGAAGACGGGATGAGTATGGTGCAGGAGAGAGAGGAGAGCAAGAAACGCGACAATACTCACGACACGAAGCTCGGGGCGTCGGCGTCTGTCAACAAGCGCATCGTCGCCGCTCCTTGCATGTGGCCTGCGTTGCCATCTTCGTCGTCGTATGCAGGCGGGCGCCCGTAGCCCGGGAGCCCGCTGGGTGTTGTGGGACGGTCCATGTGGTTGGCGCGAGCCAGGACGCAAACGGCGCGCAATGCTCCTCGGTCGTCGGGAGAGCGATTGGAATGTGTGGCAATGTTGACTTGTGTCTGAAGTGCAATGCAGCGGGAATGCGATATGAATGTCTCGTGGTGGTCTGGCGCGACTCTCTAGAGCGAAAGGTAGCGGCGGATATCCCGGCGGCGTGGGGATGTGTTTGACAACCGCCGTCGGCATGGCAACCACCCACCCGGGGGCGCTTAGGCGTCGTCGCACGGCTCGCGCCACGACTCCGCCTCAACACCACGCCCGCAGATTCGATATTCGCGTACCACCGTTGGATTTTCGTCCGAAACGACCGGTCTAGAGCCATGTCCTGCGCAGCCGTGGTCGCTACTCATCGTCTGACGCGCCGTGAGCACCTCGAGTCATCAGTCAGCGTTGGTTGGGAAGGTCATGTGACTGATGCATAGCTTGCTACCACTGACCGACATCTGTGTCATGGCGAATGCAAAGTACACACATGAGCAGAAAATCCATGATTCAGACCTGCTACTGGCTATGAGACACCCAGAAAGGCAGCGAGCGTGCTATTACCGCGCGGGTTGTAGACTCTCACGTAGTTTCTCCCGTCCTCAGTAGCATAGGCCCGACTGCGCAGGCCAATCAGTTGCTTTGGACTGTTGAGAAGGTTGAGGGTGGGAGATGGTGAGTACGCTTCCGCAACAGAGGTCAATTGACTTTGACCACCACCACATACCCTCACAGTTGTCTTAGACAATCACCAATTACGACAGATGCGCGATCCCGACCCGAGTCTTACCAAGCCGTCGGCTACTCATCGTTTCTTTGCGTCTTCTCCGCGTCTTGTCAGCCACCGCACTACCCCACAAAGATCCCGGCATTACCGACCCACTGCACAAAGCAAATATGCAATGATCTTCCAACCCACAAACATGATGATTCTTCTTTCACCGCGTCGTCTGACAAAGATGAAGTGAGCTGAGAGCCGAGCACTGGATGAGCCGAGCATCAGTGAACAACTATGATACATATGAACTTCGCCTTCCAACCTTCTCATCGCCACACATGTCCCAAAGAACCTCAAACACAGATAGCACCTAGCACCTAGCCCCTAATTCTAAACAAAACCCCTTCCCATCATCAATAACCAACAATGCAAATCCTCGCCCCCCTCACCTTCTTTACCCTCCCTTTTGCCTCCCCAGCCCCGGCCCAATTCCAATCGCCGACTCTGTCGCCATAGATGGTGAAGCCAGTGGCTGCGGCACCGCTCAAGCCATAGACGGCAGCTCCATGATCGGTCTCAACGGAAATAGCTAATGCAACGCACTCCCATCAAAGCGGGCTTGTTCCACACCAACAATGGTTACCATTGCATTGTCTTTGCGGCTGATCAGTGTAAGACTTCTGGCGGTACGTGGACGACATTGTACACCGCTCCTGTGAGTGGCCCGCCTGGTGGGTCTGGGATTGAGTGGTATGCTAGTCATGGGGGTTTCCTTCGGCGGTGACACCGACTTAGGTGAAGGGCTTCTTTTAGGGTGGGTTGGGTGTGTCCAGGGGGAACGGATGTAGTTCTTCTACTCGGCACGTTTGTCAGATGATGATGTGTGCCCTCACTTTGATGGACCGATTTCAGCCCATGAAATCATACTTCAGGAGAGGTTGATCAATAATTGGATAGGTTTGTTCTCGCTTCCATAATCCGCAAGATGTCATGCTCACCTCTTCGTAATGCTATCCATTGTCTCAGCCTATCCCCCTCAGCTGTGAATGTCGAAGAATAACCAAATCTCACCACAAATATCTTACCAGCCCTCCACCGTGTAGCAGCCAAGCCATCCACATCTAGAAGGTAAAGTGAAGTGAAGGTAAGCCACTACTACCCCATCCTCGCATTTCTCGTTTTCCACTTTTACTAAGAATCTCCTTACCCCTAAGATGAATCCATCCATTATCCAAGAACTTCGTAACTCGTATCAAACTTACTCTCAAATTTTCTTAACGGTGGTTGTGTAACCCGTGTGTCCAATCAGAAGCCAATGCCTATCCACCAGGCGCAATGCTTACATGTTGGGGTAGCGCAATGGTCCGAATACGAGCACCCTGGGTTCGTATACGAAGTTCTGTAGTAAAGTTTACATAACCTTTGTATGACATCTCACCACTTCGTGTGCCTCGACATGCTACGTCGAGCATGCGCCGTGGTCTGAGAAGAGGGAACGATCAAGCGCAGTGTGTTGCTGGTTCGTAACGGTGGCTCGTTCTTGGGAGTTCGAGTGGGCTTCTGAAAGATATATATATCTAAGCTTCCCTCGAAGATTCAAGGGGACAACTCATACATCTCCAGTCTAGCCCTTGATTCGAAAGGTCCTACAGTCCCAATAGTCCATCATGCGTTTCACACTTGCCCTCCTCGCCTTTGCCGCGACCGTGCTGTCCGCGCCTCAGCCCGACGACGGTGAACTCAAAGGTCTATCAGGTCTGACAACTTTTGTTATATCTCCTTTCCAACTTCATGCCGATTCTGAGGCCTCCGTATGGTAGGAAGGGTTTGATATCGGGAGCTAACATCACACTAGTGGCGGACGTTCTCGCAGACACGGAGAACTACAGTGCGGCGACCCCCGCTGGTGAATTCAGTGCGGAAGGTATGTGGCCAAACCTGCTCTACATGTATGACTTTGTATACGGAGGGTGGCTAACCATTCGTCGTTAGCATGCACTACGTGCCCTCATCCATGTCAAGGCTTCGAGTGCTGCGGTTTCTACGGCAATTGTCGCAGGATTAGCAGCTTTTGTGGCTGCAGCTGGTGGTAGATCGGTCCGAAATGAAGTGGGTCATGGAGATGGAATGTCTGCGTGTAGGTACTCCGGTGGGCTTTCAGTTCCAAAGTGCAGTGATATTCAACATATCAAGCGAAATGTAAATTGGAGTTGTTCGCGTCCTTGCGTGGTTCTAAATCTTCGTGATAGTGATCAATGACGGCAACTAATGCTGGCATGCAAGTTAGGTCAGGATTCAGGGCGTGGTGCTCGGTCAGGAAGAGTTGGCGTGACTTGCAGGCAGGGATTTGACACTATTTTGCGTGTTCCACTGTAGATGACGAGTATGCAGCAGGAAGATTTGGCGGAGTAATGAAAGCCTCTGGAAACAACGAGGCTTTGGGAGCGCTTGATGAGTATGAGGATGAGGAAGGATGAGGAAGGATGAGGAGGACGATGGTGATGATGATTGAGAAGCGGAATAGAAGCGCGCTTCCTCACTCGTATCCCCTTTCCCTTCTCGTAACTCATCCCGCCAAATTCAACGTGGGTCGCGCGATCGGCACACCGTAGTACTCTTCCCAATGTGTCTTACAACAAACCCAATTAGGAAGCTCTCTGTTACCAAGGGAACGGTTCGGCGCATGTTGGGTGTGTATCATACTATGGGTCCTATATTACCCACCTCCGACCGGCAAATATGGGGCTCAACACGGGAGAGTGACCAGGTTGCGATTCCTCTGGATTTCGCAGCCGTCCTTATTTTAGTCCGTTGCACGTGGGAGGTGCGTGCATGGGGGAGGCCTTGATCCGAGTAATGGGGTATCTCGCCCAAGGTGAGGAGATTTGCGGAGCGGGTGGGATGAGTGTGTGCGAGCAGGTGGTGGACTTCGCACTTCGCACTTGCGCGAGCATAGGTGCTTGCTTATGAACATAGCTCCGACATGCTGTGAGTAAGTCGACCGAAAGTATGTGGTGTAGTTGAAGTACTTAGATGTACCGCCGCCGGCAAAGAAAAGACCCGGGTAGACGAAGTCCAATAAGACAGTACCATCGCAGCCAAAACCTACACAATTGCAAATCACACTACATACCCGAATCCCGACGCAAGATCGTCGTAACGTCGGCCCTATACTTCCGTACGCTATGATCATCTGACACGTTCACTTACTGGTAAATTCCTCCAAACCACTTATCAAAGCTCTACACGCCTGCCAGACCCGAGTGGAATTCTCGCCTACCCTTGCCCATGTTCAAATCCTCCATTACGAAGTGATTGGCCGCGTAGTCGAGCTTCCGCATTAAGAAGCGAGTGCGAACTCAATGCTTTAGCGAGAAACATGGCCATCCACGCAGACCACTGCATACGAAGTACAGTTGCAGTGGGTCTCGGCCGTAAGGATAGCGGTGCCTAGTCGCAGTTGGATAGGGAACGGTTGAAGCGCTGAATATGTCCGGATAGATGTACTAAGCAAAATTATTGAATGTTTGACGAGGTGCTCAAGGCAATCGATCTGCGCTGCGAGGTCTTGAAAAGGCGTTGGTCGGTGCAGAGCGATACTCGCCCATGGTCCCTAGGCCCTTCAATCCTACGGTGCGCGAAATAGAGTGAAGCTGACGATTAACCGATAATCCCGGATGATAATGCGACGGGTACCTTGTACCGGGACATCCGTATGTAGTCGCGGTAGTATCCTTTGGGACCGGACGGATTGCGCAGTCACGCCACGAGACCCCTCCATTCGGCGGACAGTATTACGATAAGTTATTAAGCGTTGCTAGAAGATAAGGTCAAAGCTGTTTAAAAACTAGTGACATCTCGGTGCCGTTGGACAGGTAGTGGGATCTAGACCTGACAGTTGGGACGGGAGAGGCGCCAAGCGCCACCGTGACTGAGGTCAAGGATGCGGGGGTGATGAACTGTGTGGTCCGGTGCTTTCTTCCCGGTCTCCTTGCTGCGGCGTTTCGGAATGTCCGATGGTCGGATAGGTTGCATGTGAAGGCTGTCGCACGTGTTGTCGATTTGCGAGTAGAGAACCACAAACCTAAGATTTCGAGTGCGCCCCGGTTACTGTTTCTCATAAGCATTTCTGCCTGTTGAAGCTTCTACGTCTGTCCCGGCTTGTAAGAAAAGAAGAGTCTCAACTTACCGAGCCAAGCTTCAAGGGCTGCGACCTGCCTAATCTGCCGACCGTCCGTGGTCGCCGTCCAAACACCACATTCGTTCGCCTGCCGCAAACACGCCCTTGTCTAACCATGTCACCGGGATTTCTCCCCTGTTCCTGAGCCACCCGCTTTCCTCTCTCGTCCTAGTGCTTGAACCTTCAGCTCGCAACCCTTCAGATTGGACGCAATGCACGCAAGTCGTATTTGAGGCTTGCAGACGCCCCCAAGGGCGATCAGGCGTGGAACACCTTGTTGCAGCCCCCTCAAAACCTGTTCTCCGACCGCCAGAAGGCGTACAGTTGGCGTTGTCCGCTCGCTCGCTACCTCGACGCCCGTTGCGCTACGAATATACTCAGTCGACCAACTCTCGATTGTCAGCTCAAAACTCTCGACGAATGTCTGCACGAAACACGTAAACGGCGCGTGACCGAATAAGCGCCCAACGTGAGCCCGCAGTCATGGTGGACCAGAACTCGTCCCCAAACCAGCCAACGGGTAGCGACAAACCAGAGCCCTCAAATGAGGCGTCCAAAGGTCTAGCGGCGCCTGCCGTTGTCAAGGCGGGCGAGCTGATGCTCATTTTCGCCCTGCTCCTCATCTTTGCTGTCTGCCTCACCGTCGCGATACACCTCTACCTACGCAGGCAAAGAAGACGACGCAGACAAGAAGACAAGGCGAAAAAGGAAGCCCAGAGATCGAAGAGGTTAGACTCAACTCAAGACCAAACGTTCGCCGAGTTGACCGGGACACCGCTGTGTGAGATGGGAGAGTCGGAACCGCGGCATGAGATGGAAGATGTGGAGGTCCACGAACGACACACCACGACCAACCTCGAGCATCCCGGCGACAACCCTGTGTACAGCCCCACCGGCACTGACCTCGAAGCCGGTACGATGTATTTCGGCGAGATGACCTCCTACACACCGGTTCAACCGGAACCGGCAATCCATGCAGTGTACTACGCACGGTTCTGAAGATGGGACTTAATGGACGAGTACAGTACGTCCGATCAGCAATAGGCGTAGCAGCGAGTCGCGGCTTGGTCCAAAAATCGCAGCTTGGCACCCGACGAACCGACTTATTCACAGGCTAAAATAGTCTGGAGGAGGGGTGATAGGCCAAACACGGTGGTAGCATATGCCAATCTTCGTGGGGATGGTGGTGAGTAGCCTCTGCTATGTTGTCGCAAAGCTTGAGCTGACCGGGCCAGACATATACCAACAGCTCCAACAGGTCGTACCTGGATTCGATGGACTCGCCACCATTGACCGACGTCTGAAGACCAACAGACGAACCCTAGCATTACTGGGGATATGGCTGGACTGATCCGATGCAAAGGCAACGTAACCGTCGCAGGGTCGAAGATCAAGTTTATGTGGATGATGTCGGGTCAGCTGAGAGCCCCCGAGGGTACCGGAGGAAGCCGACTTCATGAGTCGAGAACGTGCGCGGCTCCACAAGATGTTAGCCTACCATACCAAGCTCTGATCTCTGATCATGAAGTTCGCATCTGAATTCTCCTTTCTTGGGTCCCAGTCTACGTCGCTCCGTGCATAGTCCAAAGCCGCGGTAGGCCCCATACCCGCCATTTACTCACTTGCAACAGACTGCGAGTGCTTCGGATGGGAAGCCAATACAGATGGTGTGCACAATCTCGCTTCGTGACCTCCGGCTGTAATTGTTTGCTACCGTATCCGTGATGCTGGTTGGTCATGTTCCGCGGAACGGGCGGCTTGTCATGCTATGGTCTCCCCGTGGAGGTGATGCTGAGATGGGTAGACCCACTGAACTCCCCGCGATGAGCAAACACTGTTTCGATGCGTCATTGCTCCCCAAGAACCCGTTGCAGGTCCCATCGACTTCGAAACAGTTTCGACGAATCATTTGGCCTGACGTGAGGAGTGGCACCGAGAAAAGGCCCACGTACTACCAGTTTGTGTGCTAGTCTAGCCGTGATCCGCGCGTCACCCCTTAGCGTCTGATGGGGCTGTGCTGGTGGGCCTGCCAACATTAACATCCGAGGACTTCCTCCTCCTGTCCGCGCTCATCTCCTCTTAGTGTCGAATCTTTTGTCAGTATCAACATCTGCGTTGCCCTTCCTCGGACAATGCTGCGAAGATGCGCGACCTCGGAACTCTATTAGTTTTGATTGCCCTGATCTTGATTGGGTGTGCGACAGCCAACGATACTGTAGCCGACGACCGAATCAAAGTCTTCCTCTTCGGCGCCGTCGCATTCGGTCTCGAAGTCAGTGTTGACATGCAGAACGACACCTGCCATGGCCTCGACAACAACCTGTTGGTCTTACCATAGTCGATTGCGGACCGCGCTAACTAAGATACAGTATAGATGGCATGGCGAGATCGGTGCTTGTTGGCGGGCAAGACGTCGGCTCGGTCCTGGACAGGGATGATGGGTGGTATTGCATTTTCTACGAGTAGGCACTGTCTATGACGTGAATCGGGCTATCGGGCTAATATACTGTTAGTAATTACGACTGCAGCGGCTCAGAAGAGACCATGCTCATCATCCCGGGCGGCGACAATAACCTGAAGACCTCGGGCTGGCATACGCGCGTTCATGCCATTCGCTGTATCAACGAAGAGCACTGATCGGTCGAACGACAATAGCTGACAAGACTGAAACGAAACGCTATCGAAACCTTGCTCGTACCGAACGAGCCGCGGTATTAATAGACCTGATCCATGGTATAACCTTAAGCCTCAGCAGAGTCGCAATATTTGTTCGAAATACGCTACGAGGCTTCAGAGGAAAGCACAACGCAGAACACGGCTGCGATCAGCCCCTCGTGTGTCGAGGGGTTGCAGAAGAACACGGAGGTAGATCATTCGGGTCGACAAACGAGGAATCGCTTCACAGGGTTGACGTGTGGTACTTAAAGGTTGGGGA
>Ga0247733_1000252_pt1:7500-46218 | contig 46218 bp, 19 predicted proteins | sample UWRJL043104R2_FD_180932 | JGI IMG/M metagenome (GOLD analysis project Ga0247733, IMG submission 180932) | Plant litter microbial communities from Arlington Agricultural Research Station in Wisconsin, United States - UWRJ-L043-104R-2 | ecosystem: Environmental > Terrestrial > Plant...
GGAAGGCAAGTCCCCTATAAGAAATAATTAGTAGGGGGGTAGGTCCCCCGTAGAGATAATTATTTAGAGAGCGAGTCCCCTATAAGAAATAATAATTAGGGAGTACGTCCCCTACGAATAAATATTTAATTAATTATAAAAGGTCGCTTAAACCGGCTATGCCTTTTTCTACGCCTACTAAGGCCTATTCCTAGGCCTATACGCGACTTCTCGACTTTCTATAGCTAGCTAAATAATTATTAAAAATGGAAAGGTAGGTACGCCTAAATAATTATTTAACTAATTAATTACTTATAAAAGGTCGCTTAAACCCGCTATAACCTTTTCTACGCCTAGTACAGCCTATGCCGAGGCCTATACGCAACTGCCTGATTTTCTATAGCTAGCTAAATAATTAATAAAAATAAAAAGGTGGTGGGCCTAAATAATTATTTAAATAATTAATTACTTATAAAAGGTTACGTAAACCGACTATAACTTTTTCTACGCCTAGTACGGCCCATTTCTAGATCTATACGCGACTGCTCGATTTCCTATAGCTAGCTCGATAACTATTTAAATAATTAATTACTTATAAAAGGTCCTCTAAACTCGCTGTAACTTTTTCTACGCCTATTAAGGCCTATTTCTAGACCTATACGCGATTTCCTGACTTTCTATAGCTAGCTAAATCATTATTAGAAAATAAAAAGGTAAGTACTTACGAATAGTACTTCTAATACTATATTCTTTATTGGTTTTCTACCTAATATTCGCAGCATTTTTCTTTTTACGTCTCTTTAACCCCCTTTTTCGATATATTATAACTATAAAGAACTATAACGACCTTAGTCTAGCTAGTAGAGAGGTCGTTAGAGCCGAAAAGATAAGTTAGATATCTTTCTCTTCTCTCTCTCTCTCTCTCTTTTCTCTTCTTCCCTCTTATAGCGCTTTTACTTCTCTAACTAGTATATATAGTACTATTAGGAGTACCGGTTAGATACTAGATAAGATAAAAGATAAACCTTCTACCTCTCTACCTTCTATCTCTTCTACCCCTTCTAACCTTCTTCCACTTTTACTAAGCGCCTACTTAGGTTATTACCGGCCACTTTAGCTTAGTTATATAGTATAGTTAGAGCTTAGCCTTAGTATATAAGAAGCTTATCTTTTATACCTTTAACTACTCTATCTACTATTCTTAACTTAACTAGTCTTCCTATACTAGTATCTAATTTATCTCTCTTATACTAATTCTATCTATATACTACCCCTTATATAATAGCGAATTACCCTTTTCTTTTCTTAGTATATAGGTAGAGTACCTAGCTAGATAGACTATAGTATACCCTTTAGTATATTAATAAGATAGAGAAAGTAGAGCTAATAAGAAGTTAAGCTATTCTATATTTCTAACTAGCTACTATTATCGTATAGTTAGTTAGTATTAAGCTATAAAAAAGACTCTATTAAGTATACTATTAGTAGTAACTACTCTCTTATTCTATATTCTATATAGATCTAGAGATAATATTAAATAAACTAAATATATCTCTAACGGACGCCTTAAAGCGTACTTTCTTAAACTCTTATACTTCTTCTTAAGACTACCTAAGCTTAATAGATAAACTAAAACTTTTATAAACTATACCTTCTTACTATATAATCGACTACCTTAAATAAGATATAATAGACGCGAAATTAGATATACTAAGCTTAATCTTTAGTAATCTAACTATACTAATCCCGCTAGATATTTAACTACTCTATTACTTAACCTCCTAAACCTAATTATATATTAAGAATAGTATTAAAGTAATTTAATCTTATATCTAAAGCTAACTACTTAGCTTTATAAATATTCTAGTACCCTCCCGTTTATTATCTCTAGTTAGACTAATAGAGAGTAGTTTATCTAAATTATAGATTTAATCTTTAAAGATATATATAAAATATTAACGCCCTAATATATCTATTAATAAATATTAATTAATAATAGATAAGGCTATAGCTAATAAACTATAACTCTAGTCTAGTCTATATATCTAACTAAATCTATTAGATATTAGCTAGTACCTTAACCTAGATCTCTATAAAGTCTTTAAATATTTCTATAATCTTTTTTCTCTTATACTACTAGTAAGTCTTATATCTAAACTAACTATAATTCTACTAAGTAACGTATCTAATTACTAGTTATAATTATAAGCTTCTAACTTAAAATACGCTATAACTACTATATTCGCTATACTTAAATCTATTCTTACTAGCTATAATAAACTATTAAATACTAGTTAAGTATATACCGATAAATTATATTAAGCTTAATAGAACCTTAGTTCTATCTAGAAATAGCTTAAAATCTTTACTAATAACTATAATCTTACCGTAGATAAAGCTACTAAAATAAGTTAATAACTCTAGAATACTAAATAACTCGTTAGCGCTTTAACTACTAAGAAAAATAAATTAGAGAAATTTATCTAAATCTATATTAACGACGTACGTAAACTAAAAGCTAAGAATATAAAGAAAGATAGTAATATTATCTATATATTCTAGTAACCTCTAGCTAAGTTAAATACTCTAATATTACTTTTAGAGTAACTTCGAAATAGCGCTCTAGATAGTACCTAAACCTAGAATACCCCTCTAGATTTTAATAGTAAGGATTAATATTACTAATTCTTACTACTATAATACTCTACTCTACCGGCTAGCCCTTAGACTAACTTAATAGTATAAGAAGACTTACTATCTACTATTTAATATTATCTATAATAACTTAACTTATCCTATAGTACTATAGATACTAAAGATTTTAAGATCTCTATCTTTAATAGCTCTGTAATACTTATAGTTATAGTATAAATATACGAACTTCTTATATATTTTAAAATAAATCTAGCTTTACTTCTAACTAACTTTTAATATTAAGACTTTACGCTAGGCTAACTCTCTAGTAGCCTAGCTATAATAATCTTAGCGTTAGATGGCTTTATCTATCTTTACTCTATTACTTTTAATCTTCTTAAAGTACTTTATAATATTTATAGAGATATTATACCTAACGTTATAGTAGCTATAAAATACTCTAATTTTTACTTTCTATACTATAATATCCCTAATATCTCTACTAATATCTAAGTACTTTAAGTATACCGAATTTAATTTAAATATTAGATACGTTAAACCGGCTAGACCTTCTACGACTAAGTAGCTTACTTCTAGTAAAAGATACTACGATAGATTTAGAAAGAATCTAACTAATTATAGCTAATTCCCTAAGTATAAGATATAGAAGACTTTAAAGAAATATATAATACTATTCTTTATTAAATCTAATATCTAGATCTTTCCGCTAGTTAAGATTATATATAGCTATAAATTACTATATAAAAAGAAAATAACTTTATAGAAAATAATCTACGCTCCCGCTATTCTCTATTATAAGAAGAAGAATATACTAGAAATAACCTAAGATAAGCTCTAGAATAGAACTAGTCCTATATATCTACTTTTAATAATTCTAACCTAATATCTACTCTACTATAAAACTTATACTCTCTTATATCTAATAACTAAACCTCTATTACTACTAATAAGAATATAACCTCTATAGGTATTACTTACTATAATTATAAAGGTCGAGGCTATATTATAGCTAATTATTTCTCTTTTATTTAAAATATAATAAATACTCGTCCCCTACCGGCTAATAAGAGCTAACTAATAAGTAAGAAGCTAGCTATAAAAAATCGCGTTATTAGTATTAATAAGAACTATAATAATAATAAATATAAGGTATATTATAACTATACTAACGCCGATTACTCTAACTATAAAGATAATAATTTAAAAAATAGGTACCCCCTAGTATAAGACGCCGTTAGGGAGAAAGTAACTACTAATAGTTATAGTATATCGGGCACTAAGATAATAATACTAATATTATTATTTAAAACGTATTACTTAATTAGAAAACTAAATAATCTAATAAGCTCTTCTTTCGTACGGGTATAGAATACTAATTAAATACTCTATATAGTATACGCGCTCTTCTTAATAAAGAAGTCTAGTAAATCTTTATCTCTATAAAATTCGCTAAATAATTCTAACTATAACTAATTTAACTTACTAAACTAATTAATATTAAAGTATATAATAATATTCTAGCTAAGATAATTATATATAGAGTAGAGTTCTATCTAAATATTAATAGCTATCTTAAACGTATAGAGGCCTTTATAATTAATAGTTATAGTTAATATAACCTAATTTTAGAATTTATTTAATAAGCTTAATACGAACTATAGGTATTCTATTAAGATAAAATTCTTATTTTTAATAATCTATACTACCGAGGAATCTATAACCCTAATAGAATAATCTTCTAGATAGTTTATAAAGGATTTTTATCTCCTATTATAAATACTAATAAAAACTAATAAATTAAACTAAAGTTAGAACCTAATAGACTATTAATATATAACTAATACGCGGATATTAAAATTTCTATAAATCTTAATATTTAGATTATCTTCTAGAATATAATTTAATAATACGCTTAATAGAAAGATACTATTATTATACTATACTACTCTAAAGAACTAAGTCTATAATATTTATTTATCTAAATATAAGACTAAGCCTTAGCTTACCTAGCTAAGATTATAATAGAAGAAGACTATAATAAATTCTTCTATAGAATAACTAAGAAATTCCTACTAAATATCGCTAAACTTATTTCTAAAAAATTCTAGTTACTAATTAAGACTTTTAACTATAATAAAGTAGAGAAACTATTACTCTATAGACTCTATAACTACGTAATTTAAATCCGCGAAGGGGTCTAGCTACTAAATAAAAAACTATACCTATAAAGTAAAGTAAACTTAAAAGCTATCTTATAATAGTAAGATAATTTACTATATAAAGAATATATTAAAAAGTTAAATTCCCCTATATAATCTAATCTTATAATTATCTAGAAATCTAAAGGTAGTATTTAAGTATATATTAACTACTAAAAACTAAATAAAGTAATAATTAAGAACTATTACCTTATTCCGTTTTTCTAGGAAATACTTACTAAGCTATCTAAAGTACGTTTCTTTTTAAAGTTTAACGTAATTTACGCCTTCTATAGAGTTTATATTAAACTAGGTTATAAATAGCTTACTATCTTCTCTACTTAATAGAGTATATATTAGTTTAAAGTTATATTCTTTAGTCTATATAACGCCCCCGTAACCTTCTAACGAGCTATTAATACTATACTAGACGAATTTATAGACGTCTTTTATACTATATATCTTAATAATATTCTTATCTTCTCTAATATAGAAGAAGAATATAAAGATTATATTTATAAAGTACTTATCTAACTTTATAACGCTAGATTCTACGTAGATATTTATAAATCTATATTTATAGCTACTAAGATTAAGTTTCTAGGCGTTATTATTACTAACTAAGGCGTTAAAATAGATCTAGATAAAGTCTAAGCTATTAAGGAATAGAAAATGCCGATAATAGTAGAAGGTATTCTCTTCTTTCTAGACTTTATTAGCTTCTACTACTAGTTTATTAAAGAATATTCTATAATTACCCTTTCTTTAACTACTATATATAAATTAAAGGTATATATATAAGCTACTAAGACTAGAAAGAAAGTTAAGAAAATAGTTTATAATAAATTCGTCCCGGAAGATAAGTATATTAAAGCCTTTAAATAACTTAAAGCTATCTTTAAAGAAGATATTATACTCCTTTATTTTAACTCTACTAAAGAAATCTAGATCTTTACGGATAGCTCTAGCTACTACTCTAGAGGTATAATAAAATAACGTAACGTAAAAGGTAATCTATAATCTATTACCTTCTTCTTAAAAAAGTACTCTTTAGTTAAGTATAACTATAATATCTATAATATAGAACTTATAGCTATTATAAAAGTATTTTAAGAATAGAAACTAGAACTTATTAGCGTAGATTCTAAGAACTTAGTTAAGATAATTACTAATTATAAAAATCTATAAATCTTTATATTTATAAAAGCGCTTAATAGATAATAAGTATACTAAAGTCTATTCCTCTTATAATTTAATTTCTAGATTAGCTATCTATCTAGAAAAGATAATATTAAAGCTAATACTCTTATCTACTAGAATTAGAATATATCTTAAGATAATACTAATTCTAGAATTTTAAGTAACTTATAAATTATACTTATACTAAAAAATCTTTCCCCTAGTATAGCTCTAGTAATATAAATAGTAATTCGCCTACTATTAATATAGATTAATAATAATAATAATAATATAGTCTTATTTAATATTATTAATACTATTTACTTCTATATAACTAGAATTAAATATCTAAAAGAAGCTAAATAAGACTAGCTAGATAGGAATAAGTTAGAACCTTATAACTACTCTATACTAGTTAATACCCCTACTCTAGTACGCGACCTTAATAGCTATATACTAAATTATAAGTTAGACCTACTATACTATTAAGATAACTAAAGTATAGAATAAATACTTAATAATACCTACGCTAAAGATAAAATTACTTAAACTATATTTTATATACTTAACTCCGGCGCTAATTATATTCTAAAAAAGCTTTAAGATATTAGCTACCGCTTTTTACTAGGCGATTATATAACTACTAGTAACGGAACTAGTTACTACCTTTAGATTAATAAAACTAGACTTTATATCCTAAATAATAATTAAATATAATATTATATTTTTAATCTCTACTATAACTACTAAATCTTAGGCTATAAAGAATCTTATAATACCTTCTACTTTATAATTAACTACTATTACTAGCCTAGTATATAAGTATATATATCTTAATACTACTAAGTATATATTTATTATAAACGTACCTCTACTAACTATAAAAGATAAAGAGAGTTTCTTTAATCTCTCTCTATCTCTTAAGGTAAATAGTCTAACCTTAGTATTAATTATATTTAAGCCTTACCCCCTTCTATATTTTTAGGTAAAACTTACTAATATATTATTATAATTTATAACTAACTTATTAAATAATAGTATTACTTTCTAGCTAAAAGTATTAATATTAAGGAACTCGCGTAGATCTTTATAGAAGTCTAGTACTTATATAACTTATCTACTAATATAGTCTCTAACTAAGATAGTTAATTTATTAGCTACTTCTAGTAATAACTAATATAATGCCTTACTATTTTATAAAAGATCTCTACTATCTATTATCTCTAAATAGATAGCTAAACCGAACGTATAAATTAAGAACTAGAAATATACCTTCGCCGATACTATAACTATATATAGAATAACTAGGCTTAATAGCTCTATCTAGCTAAATTTTAAGTTAATAATACTATTAATATCTTAACGGGAATAATCCTCTTCTTTACTAATCTTAGCTATTACCCTTATAGTAGTATCTACCTAGATAACTTACTAGTAGAATAACTCCCTATATATATACGCGTTAAGCTATTATAAGTTAATAACCTACTAAAAGTCTATAGGGACCTTATTACCTTTCTTAAAGAATAATTACGCTAGTCCTAGTAAGCTTAAAAAGATTAAGCTAATAAGAAATAAATTAATAGCTCTAACTATTAAATTAGCTAATAAGTTTATATAAGTACTAGAAACTAGTCTACTAACCGCTCCGTAAAGAAACTTAATATTAAATAAATAGAACTATATACTATTACCCGCTCTATCTAAAATAGATAGGCCTATAAACTAGATCTACCTCTAGATCTATTAAATAAATGGATTTTCTTTATATTTTATTATAATATACTAAGACCCGTTATAGATAACTCTTTATCTAACTAAGACTCTCTAGTTCTATAATCTATAAATATTATTACCGACGATAAATCTATAGATAAATAATAATTTATAGATAAGATAGTTAATATATATAAATATTATTAAATATAGTAATATAGAGTAAAATAGACCGGGAATAGAATACTTATCTAGAAACTAGTATAGAACTAGCTAGATTACTATAACGCGTAGCTATTCTACTAGAAGTACTCTAATAAATTATAATCTCTAGAGTTTACTCTTCCCGACGATTAGGTACTCTATAAAGAAGATATCTAATTATAGCCTAAGCCTATAGTAAAGAGTATTATACTTAGTAGGTTAGATGCCGCTAAAATAGCTACTACTCTAAATTAGTAACTAACTAATCTACCTTTAAGAATTCTAGAAATTATATTTATTATACTAACCGCGTTTTATAGTATACGTATTAGAAAAATCTTATTTAGATATTAATTTATATAGTAATTTAAGTAGATATATATACGCCTATATAAACTCTAACCCTTTAAAGTATAAGATAGAGAAACTTTATTAAAATTAATTAATTAAGAATCTCTATCTTCTTCCCTCTTTCTAGTATATTTAATACGGTATATCTAGGTTAATTTTAAACCTTTTTTCTTTATTTTTATATAGTTTATAGGAGCTTATCTCTCTCTTTTAAAGAGAGAGGTTATATTAGGGGTACCGGTCGGATACTAGACGAGATAGAAGATAAACCTTCTATCTCTCTACCTTCTATCTCTTCTACCCCTTCTAACCTTCTTCCACTTTTACTAAGCGCCTACTTAGGTTATTACCGGCCACTTTAGCTTAGTTACGTAGTATAGTTAGAGCTTAGCCTTAGTATATAAGAGGCTTACTTCTTATACCTTTAACTACTCTATCTACTATTCTTAACTTAACTAGTCTTCCTACGCTAGTATTCGATTTATCTCTCTTATACTAATTCTACCTATATACTACCTCTTATAGGCGCGTATATATATAGAGAGTTATTCTACTAGTAAGTTATCTAGATAAATATTACTATAAGAGTAATAGCTAAGATTAGTAAAGAAGAGAGTTATTCCTATTAAGGCGTTAATAGTATTATTAACTTAAAATTTAACTAGATAGAGCTATTAAGCCTAGTTATTCTATACGTAGTTATAGTATCGGTAAAGGTATATTTTTAGTTCTTAATTTATACATTCGGTTTAGCCGTCTATTTAAAAGTAGTAGATAGTAGAGATCTTTTATAAGATAGCGAGGCGTTATATTAGTTATTACTAAAAGTAGCTAATAAATTAACTATCTTAATTAGAGACTATATTAGTAAATAAGCTATATAAGCGCTAGACTTCTATAAAGATCTATATAAGTTTCTTAGTATTAGTACTTTTAGCTAGAAAGTAATACTATTATTTAGTAAGTCGGTCGTAAATTATAATAATATATTAGTAAGTTTTATCTAAAAATATAAAAGAGAGTAAGGCTTAAATATAATTAATACTAAGGTCGTACTATTTACCTTAAAAAATAGAGAGGAGTTAAAGGAACTCTCTTTATCTTTTATAGTTAGTAAAGGTATATTTATAATAGATATATACTTAGTAGTATTAAGATATATATACTTATATACTAGACTAGTAATAGCGGTTAACTATAAAGTAGAAGGTATTATAAGGTTCTTTATAGCCCGAGATTTAGTAGTTATAGTAGAGATTAAAAATATAATATTATATTTTATTATTATTTAGGATATAAAGCCTAGTTTTATTAATCTAAAGATAGTAACTAGTTCTATTACTAGTAGTTATATAATTACCTAGTAAAAAGTGGTAACTAATATTCTAAAGCTTTTTTAGAATATAATTAGCGCCGGAGTTAAGTATATAAAATATAGTTTAAGTAATTTTATCTTTAGCGTAGATATCGTTAAGCATTTATTCTATACTTTAGTTATCTTAATAGTATAGTAGATCTAACTTATAATTTAGTATATAGCTATTAAAGTCGCGTACTAAAGTAGGGGTATTAGCTAGTATAGAGTAGTTATAAGGTTTTAACTTATTTCTATCTAGCTAGTTCTATTTAGCTTCTTTTAGATATTTAATTCTAGTTACGTAGAAGTAGATAGTATTAATAATATTAAATAAAATTATATTATTATTATTATTATTAGTCTATATTAATAGTAGATAAATTACTATTTATATTACTAGAGCTATATTAGAGAAAAAGTTTTTTAGTATAAGTATAATTTATAAGTTACTTAAAATTCTAGGGTTAGTATTATCTTAGAGTATATTCTAATCCTAGCGAATAAGAGCGTTAGCTTTAATATTATCTTTTCTAGGTAGATAGCTAATCTAGAAATTAAATTATAAGAGAAATAGGCTCTAGTATACTTATTATCTATTAAGCGCTTTTATAAATATAAAGGTCTATAAGTTTTTATAATTAGTAATTATCTTAACTAAGTTCTTAGAGTCTATACTAATAAGTTCTAGTTTCTATTCTTAAAATACTTTTATAATAGCTATAAGTTTTATATTATAAATATTATAGTTATACTTAGCTAGAGAGTACTTTTTTAAGAAGAAGGTAATAGATTATAGGTTACCTTTTATATTATATTATTTTATTACGCCTCTAGAGTAGTAGCCGGAGCTATTCGTAAAGATCTAGATTTCTTTAATAAAGTTAAAATAGAGAAGTATAATATCTTCTTTAAAGGCGGCTTTAAGTTATTTAAAGATCTTAATATACTTATCTTCCGGGATAAATTTATTATAAATTACTTTCTTAACTTTCTTTCTAGTCTTAGTAGCTTATATATATATCTTTAATTTATATATAGTAGTTAGAGAAAAGGTAATTATAGAATATTCTTTAATAAACTAGTAGTAGAAGCTAGTAAAGCCTAGAAAGAAAAGAATACCTTCTACTATTATTAGTATTTCCTATTCCTTAATAGCTTAGACTTTATCTAGGTCTATTTTAACGCCTTAGTTAGTAATAATAATACCTAGAAACTTAACTTTAGTAGCTATAAATATAGATTTATAAATATCTATATAGAATCTAGTATTACGAAGTTAGATAAGTACTTTATAAATATAGTCTTTATATTCTTCTTCTATATTAGAGAAGATAAGAACGTTATTAAGATATATAGTATAGAAAACGTCTATAAATTTACCTAGTACGATATTAATAGCTTATTAGAAGGTTATAGAGGTATTATATAGACTAAAGAGTATAACTTTAAACTAATATATACTCTATTAAGTAAAGAAGGTAGTAAGCTATTTATAATCTAGTTTAATATAAACTCTATAGAAGGCGTAAATTATATTAAACTTTAAGAAGAAACGTACTTTAGATAGCTTAGTAAGTATTTCCTAGAAAAATAGAATAAGGTAATAGTTCTTAATTATTACTTTATTTAGTTTTTAGTAGTTAACGTATACTTAAATACTACCTTTAGATTTCTAGATAGTTATAAGATTAGATTATATAGGGGAATTTAACTCTTTAATATATTCTCTATATAGTAAGTTATTTTACTATTATAAGGTAGCTTCTAAGTTTACTTCGCTTTATAGGCGTAGTTTTTTATTTAGTAGCTAGGCCTCTTTATAAATTTAAATTATATAGTTATAGAGTCTATAGAGCGATAGTTTCTCTACTTTATTATAGTTAAAAGTCTTAATTAGTAACTAGAATTTTTTAGAAATAAGTTTAGTAATATCTAGTAGGGATTCCTTAGTTATTCTATAGAAGAATTTATTATAGTCTTCTTTTATCGCGATCTTAGCTAGACGAGCTAAGGCTTAGTCTTATATTTAGATAGATAAATATTATAGGCTTAGTTTATTAGGGTAGTATAGTATAGTAGTAGTATCTTTCTACTAGGCATATTATTAAATTACGTTCTAGAAGATAATCTAGATATTAAGATTTATAGAGGTTTTAATATTTATATATTAATTATATATTAGTAGTCTATTAGGTCCTAGCTTTAGTTTAATTTATTAAGTTTTATTAGTATTTATAATAGGAGATAAAAATTCTTTATAAACTATCTAGAGAATTATTCCGTCGGGGTTATAGATTCCTTAATAATATAGATTATTAAAAATAAAAATTCTATCTTAATAGAATACCTATAGTTTGTATTAAGCTTACTAAATAAATTCTAAAATTAGATTATATTAACTATAACTATTAATTATAAAGGCCTCTATACGTTTAAGATAGTTATTAATATTTAGATAGAACTCTACTCTATATATAATTACCTCGGCTAGAATATTATTATATACTTTAATATTAATTAGTTTAGTAAGTTAAATTAGTTATAGTTAGGATTATTTAATAAATTTTATAAAGATAAAGATTTACTAGACTTCTTTATTAAGAAGGGCGTATATACTATATAGAGTATTTAATTAGCATTCTATATCTATATAAAAGGAGAGCTCGTTAGATTATTTAGTTTCCTAATTAAGTAATATATTTTAAATAATAATATTAGTATTATTATCTTAGTACCTAGTATACTATAACTATTAATAGTTACTTTCCCCCTAATAGTATCTTATACTAGGGGGTATCTATTTCCCGAATTATTATCTCTATAGTTAGAGTAATCGGCGTTAGTATAGTTATAATATATCTTATATCTATTATTATTATAGTCCTTATTAATACTAATAACGCGATTTTTTATAGCTAGCTTCTTACTTATTAGTTAGCTCTTATTAGCCGGTAGAGGACGAGTATTTATTATATTTTAGATAAAAGAGAGATAATTAGCTATAATATAGTCTTAGCCTCCGTAACTATAATAAGTAATATCTATAGTAGTTATATTCTTATTAATAGCGATAGGGGTTTAGTTATTAGATATAAAGAGATATAAGTTTTATAGTAGAATAGATATTAGGTTAGAATTATTAGAAGTAGATATATAGAACTAGTTCTATTCTAAAGCTTATTTTAGGTTATTTCTAGTATATCCTCCTCCTTATAATAGAGAGTAGTAGAGGCGTAGGTTATTTTCTATAAAGTTATTCTCTTTTTATATAGTAATTTATAGCTATATATAATCTTAACTAGTAGAAAGATCTAGATATTAAATTTAATAAAGAATAACGTTATATATTCCTTTAAAGTCTCTTATACTTTATACTCGGGGAATTAGCTATAATTAGTTAGATTCTTTCTAAATCTATTATAGTATCTTTTACTAGAAGTAAGTTACTTAGTTATAGAAGGTCTAGCTAGTTTAATATACCTAATATTTAAATTAAATTTAATATACTTAAAGTACTTAGATATTAGTAGAGATATTAGGGATATTATAGCGTAGAAAGTAGAAATTAGAGTATTTTATAGCTACTATAACGTTAGGTATAGTATCTCTATAAGTATTATAAAGTACTTTAAGAAGATTAAAAGTAGTAGGGTAAAGATAGGTAAAGCTATCTAATACTAAGATTATTATAGCTAGACTACTAAAGAGTTGGCCTAGTATAAAGTCCTAACGTTAAGAGTTAGTTAGAAGTAAAGCTAGATTTATTTTAAAATATATAAGAAGTTTGCGTATCTATACTATAACTATAAGTATTAGAGAGCCGTTAAAGATAGAGATCTTAAAACCTTTAATATCTATAGTACTATAGGATAAGTCGAGTTATTATAGATAATATTAAATAGTAGATAGTAAGTCTCCTTATACTACTAAGTTAGTCTAAGGGCTAGCCGGTAGAGTAGAGTATTATAGTAGTAAGAATTAGTAATATTAATTCTTACTATTAAAACCTAGAGGGGTGTTCTAGGTTTAGATACTATCTAGAGCGCTATTTCGAAGTTACTCTAAAAGTAATATTAGAGTATTTAACTTAGCTAGAGATTACTAGAATATATAGATAATATTACTATCTTTCTTTATATTTTTAACTTTTAGTTTACGTATATTATTAATATAAGTTTAGATAAATTTCTCTAATTTATTTTTCTTAGTAGTTAAAGCGCTAACGAGTTATTTAGTATTCTAGAGTTATTAACTTATTTTAGTAGCTTTATCTACGGTAAGATTATAGTTATTAATAAAGATTTTAAGCTATTTCTAGATAGAATTAAGGTCCTATTAAGCTTAATATAATTCGTTAGTATATACTTAACTAGTATTTAATAGTTTATTATAGCTAGTAAGGATAGATTTAAGTATAATAAATATAGTAGTTATAGCGTATTCTAAGTTAGAAGCTTATAATTATAACTAGTAATTAGGTACGTTACTTAGTAGAATCGTAGTTAGTTTAGATATAAGGCTTACTAGTAGTATAAGAGGAAAGAGATTATAGAAATATTTAAAGGCTTTATAGAGATCTAGGTTAAGGTACTAGCTAATATCTAATAGGTTTAGTTAAATATACGGGCTAGGCTAGAGTTATAGTTTATTAGCTATAGCCTTATCTATTATTAATTAATATTTATTAATAGATATATCGGGGCGTTAATTTTTTACGTATATCTTTAAAGATTAAATCTATAGTTTAGGTAAGCTACTCTCTATTAGTCTAACTAGAGATAATAAACGGGAGGGTACTAGAATACTTATAAAGCTAGATAGTTAGCTTTAGATATAGGATTAAACTACTTTAATACTATTCTTAACGCGTAATTAGGTTCGGGAGGTTAAGTAATAGAATAGTTAAATATCTAGCGGGATTAATATAGTTAGACTATTAAAGATTAAGTTTAGTATATCTAATTTCGCGTCTATTATATCTTATTTAAGGCGGTTAATTATATAGTAAGAAGGTATATTTTATAAGAATTTTAGTTTATCTATTAAGCTTAGACGGCCTTAAGAAGGGACGTAAGGGTTTAAGAGAGTATACTTTAGGGCGTCTATTAGAGATATATTTAGTTCGTTTAATATCATCCCTAGATCTATATAGAATATAGAGTAGAAGGGTAGTTATTACTAGTAGTATACTTAATAGAGTCTTTTTTATAGCTTAACGCTAACTAACCGCATAATAATAGTAGCTAGTTAGAGATATAGAGCGGCTTAACTCCTTATTAGCTCTACTTTCTCTATCTTATTAACACACCGAAGGGTATACTATAGCCTATCTAGCTAGGCACTCTACCTATATACTAAGAAAAGAAAAGGGTAATCCGCTATTATATAAGGGGTAGTATATAGATAGAATTAGCATAAGAGAGATAAACTAAATACTAGTATAGGAAGACTAGTTAAGTTAAGAATAGCGGATAGAGTAGTTAAAGGTATAAAAAGTAAGTCTTTTATATACTAAGGCTAAGCTCTAACTACGCTATATAACTAAGCTAAAGTAGCTAATAATAACCTAAGCAGGCGCTCAGTAAAAGTGGAAGAAGATTAGAAGGGGTAGAAGAGATAGAAGATAGAGAGGTAGAAGGTTTATCTTCTATCTCGTCTAGCATCCGACCGGTACCCCTAATAGAAACTTAATTAACTAAGAATCTCTATTTTCTCTCTCTTTCTTTTCTTCTTCTAGTATATTTAATATAGTATATCTAGGTTAATTTTAGATCTTTTTTCTTTATTTTTAAACGGTTCGTAGAAGCTTATCTCTCTCTTTTAAAGAGAGGGGTTATATTAGGAATACCGGTTAGATACTAGATAAGATAGAAGATAAATCTTCTATCTCTCTATCTTCTATCTCTTCTATCTCTTCTAATCTTCTTCCACTTTTACTAAGCGCCTACTTAGGTTATTACTTACTAGTAGTATTAATCACGTAGTACGATTAGAGCTTAGCCTTAGTATATAAGGGGCTTACTTCTTATACCTTTAACTACTCTATCTACTATTCTTAACTTAACTAGTCTTCCTACGCTAGTATCTAGTTTATCTCTCTTATACTAATTCTATCTATATACTATTTCTTATATATATAGATAAAGTTAATATAAGAAAGATAAATTATATACTAGTATAGAAAGACTATTTAAGTTAAGAATAGTAAATAGAGTAGATAAAAGTATAAGAGATAAATCTCTTATATACTAAGAGTAAGCCCTAACTACGCTACGTACTAGCCTACTTCGCTAGGCGACTATTATTAGAGAGAGATAAGAGCTCGTTAGATTCTACTCTAAGAAGATAGCGAGTAAGTTTAGTATCGTCTCGTTTTCTACGGACACGATTGTAATAACGATAAATATTTAAATAATAGATAGAATAATCTTAAGATATAGAAGTTAATTTAGAGATAAGATATTAAATTTTAATATCTCCTAGAAAACCTAGAATGAAGAAGCGAATATTAAAACGGGGATAAGATATTCGAAATAAACCGGGGAACTATAGCTCTAATACCTACGTAAAAGCCTAAAGCCTAGTTACACTACCTTCCTTATAGCTTACTATAACTCCCGCCTATCCTACCAGCAATACCCTCCAATACGAGTACTATAAACTACTCTAAAAATACTTCTCCTCCTTATCCGCGCCATACTTGAAAATATCCCTATATAGTCTCGTAAGTTGGAACTCGCTCTATACTATCCGCGTCGTCATTATCTAGCTGGATGCCTAGTAAACAGCCTTTGCACGGTCGATGGTGAGAGCAAAAAGCTCAGTGGGCGGCTTGTTTCTCTCACTCTCACTGTCTGTGGATTTTTCGATGTTTTTATACTTCACGGCGGTTCGAAACCCTGGCTCTTTCTCTAGCACCGTCCGAAGTCAGCCGGGTATTAGGTGCGACGTGAGGGGGCGGCCACGCTGTTCTCGCAATGCGCGGAGCCGTGGTGCCCCGTCCGCGGAGCTCGGTCCAAGAGGATTCGAAAGAAGGCCTTGCGGGGACACGGGGCGAGCCGTCGACAGCAGTGTCATCTACCGTTTGGACTTGGATGGCGCATATTTTGTCGCTTAGGCTCGCGGTCTCGGTCGCACTGTCGGCAGGCGGTAACCATCCCCGCCTCGTCAGCGTTCCTACACCGGGCAACGTCTGACTCTGCAGCCATTGCTTTTTATCATCCATCTGCAGCTGATATAGTTCGAAGTCGGAGTCCACATCAGCTCCAGTCATCTCCAACACACTTGGAAGAGCCGAGTCAGGTATTGTCAAATGTTCCCTGCGCCCAAAACCGTGCTTCTCGGTAGGCGTTGTGTTCAGCTCCGTGTCTTTGCTTGAGTTGGTGTGCGATCTGTACGAGCGACAATGTGTCGCATGTTCATTCGTGTAGAGCGAGACAGTGCACTGACATGAGTTGGCCTCAGCAGCTGAACTGGAAGTTGGGGGCAGCCAAGGGTGCGGGCTTGAATATCCGGATTCCGCCTTTGCTATCCTTTCTTGGGAGCTGGTGACTTGTGGGACGCTGCTGTGGCAGGGCGGTAGAGTAGCTGGGCTGGAATTGAAGTCGTTGATCGTCTTATTTAGAAAGATAGAGTGAGCTCTTGGAGGAGGCTTTGGGGAGTTGCTGCGAAGTGGGTTGAGCATGTCGAGCACTTTGAGGGGACGTTTCGGCCCGGAGGCCCCGGATCGAGGTATGTTGCAGTGATGGGCCTCTAGGTTGGGAGTCAGAGATGGAACACTTGACGTGATGAACGCATTGTTGCTATTGGGGAACCCGTCATCGCCGTCATGGAACGTGTTGCGAAGGTATGTCTCTGGAATAGACGATCGTGAGGAAATGCTAGCGCGGGCAAGAGGACGGGACGTTGAGGCCGACCCACGAAAAGGATCAGCCTTCTTGCCGTATATGTTGGGTAAGCTGTTGGATGGGGTAGGTAAGCTGGCATGAAGTGCTGGAATGGTGGATGGATTCGAGCTCGAACCGCCCACAGAATGAGACGTGTTCTGAAGAGTGTTGGTAGCCAGACCGCCCGGGAAGTTCGGCGTGCTGTTGGAGGAGACTCCACAGGCTGTATTGATAGGTGTGAGCCCATTCATCGCGTGAGAATTAGAGTAGCAACAACGACGTAAATAGTGAATGAAATCAGAATTTCGCGAGTCTAGTTTTATACTGTCAACATCGGCGTCTTGATAAGCGTCCTAGGCTGAACGATTCAACCCTGAACGCTCATTTTCCCCGAAAACGATCAGTCACCGCTTTGTTCACGCCTTGCTAGGCGTGATTTGGTAAATTGCAACCGGGGATCAGGGAGGAACCGCAAGGAAGATATCCTAACTGTCCTTGGTAGATGCCTTGCATTTGGACGAAAGCATCCTCCTGCGCCAGAAGACACGCTGTGGCACCACGCCATGACCTGCAGAGCGGTTGCACCATCCCTCAAACTTGCTTAGGAGCGTAGCTGTGGAAACACTTGGGTCTAGCTGATGTTCCTATTCTTGATGAAATTAGATGCACACTGTGTCTGAATCCTAGAGGAGGCGACGGCGTTCGAATGGTCGTCGCGACAATGTTTGATTTTCATTTTTGGCGGGGGGCGGGGGGCGCGGGCCCGTATCGTGGGTCGCTGTGAGCTGTATCGTGGGACGCCGCGAGCTGTATCGTAGGTCGCCGCTTGCTGCCACCCCCTGCAGACCATGCGAAGTACACCTATGATTGATGCAGCGTAGATGCCAGGTACTTGACATGGATACTATGCAAGTCGGGGATCTGGTTTTCTTCCGTCTTGCCCATAGTAACATGCAAGTGTTAATCTGGGCTGTGCTCCGCGCGCTAATCAGGCGGCACCCACCTTCTACCATCCCTGTAGGTTATCGATAGGTCAAGTCGTATCGTCTCTATCTACGAATTCCCAACGTGCGGGGGCATTAAGTAGTAGACCATGTCTCATTTCAAAATCGCTGCATGTGTACTCCCATTGTTGACAGATTGATTGGTTGATGGAATACGCTCACTTGTGACGCGAGACGCGGAACTTGATCTGTGAAGCGTCATAGCATCGGCACGTCTGCGAGCGACTAGCAATAAGCAGTGCGGAGGCTGCATTGCATCCAATCACTTTCGCGCCATGGCGCACTTGTGTGCTCGCAGCCCTGGTTGCAGGTATGCAGCCGCGCCTGCGGGCTGTGCTTGCACAAACAACAGCCCGACACATGTTGCTAATTGAGAACATCCTGCATACGATCGACGAGGCAAGTTCTCCACTATCGCACCGCCTGTTTGTGGCAGGGGGGAAACTTCGACACTTCCCCGGACCAATCCAAACACGTTCCAGTTCCGAGCAAGCAGATGATGGCTTGATGACCGTATCTAAGCACTGGTCCTCGAGAACACCTGCCTGTCGTTGAAACAACACTATGATAAAGGACGGCCTAGATCAAGGCAGTGATACAGGGGATGACTGTTGAGCCCTCCTCCAACCATGACCTACTCGTCGAGCATGTGACGCTCCGGAAGATGGAATCAAGGCTATGACGCTACTCCAAGTATACGTGCATGATATGAAACTTGCTCTTCTTCACGTCGTGAATGTGCAGGTAAACCACACCCTCCGCCCAGACCCCTTAACGACTTTGACCGTGTTCAACACGCACTACTACTCCATCAATATGGCATCTCGACGACATATCAGGCAAATTTAGAGTGGGTTAGGTTGGCTAGGCTTCGGACTTTGGATGCGAATCAGCGGGGCGTAGGCAGACGCTGCATGCCACTTGAAACACAAGCTGACATAGTAAGTCGCACAGACACCCATCAACACGCTCGCCTCGCCGCGCTCTCTTATTACACTTACCTTCCCCTTCACCCCCTGGACGACCAAGGCCAAACCTTTGCCGCTTCTCTCCTGTTCCATCCGTTCACGCTCACACTACGACCCGCGCGACGAGCCTCGCACGCTCTCATACCCCAACTCAAGTCCACCAGGAAGCCCCTGTCAGATTCCATGCTGAGCAGGCCAAACAACGCCATATATTCTTTCGGGATAGCCTTGTTAGCGGCCTCGACACTAGTCCGTCCGTTAGGCTACCCACCTCCATCTTCGCCATTGCCCATACGAAGCTCAGAAGACGCCAACTACCTACCAGAGAGAATTCAATCCTTTTCGCTACCATTTACGTTATCGTCGATGCTAATCGCAGCACCAGCGTCTCGAAGACAGTCTCCGCCCGCTCATCCTCTCCAATACCCACCGCCGCCTACCCACACTCGTCAAGCACATTGGCCGCCGCATTGTCTTCAACTGACACTGGTGCTGATCAGTCGGTCTCCTCGACCACCATGGAAGTGACGTCCTCCCCGCACGCGTCCCACGATGCCCCATCTTCGAGAACAATTACGAACCCCCTCACGCGCTTTCGGATGCGGTAACCGTCGAGGACAACGATGACGAACATCCTTGATTGTTCTCGCCCGCAGGCGACCTCTCCATCATCGGGATGGATACACCGCTCGGCAATGGCCGCCAATTCATTCTTCCCCGCCTATGCGCGCACTGGCCGCATGCGAGTCCACACAGAGAAGCTGGTGGTGTGCGAGAATGCTGGCGATGACACCGGGAGGGAGATGGCAATGTGGAGGACGGGCTAGCCTATGCCGAGTAAGGAGCTTCTTGAACATAGTGGTTTGCGGGAGGTAGACAATTATCGGAATGCGCGTTGTCCATCTCCAGCCCCTTGCTCGCCTTCCCCTTCGCCTTCGCCCTCTGCCACTGTTAACACCAGCCAACCACCACCATGGTTCTGTACGTCCTCAATCCGCAGCCCTCGTGCTAACCTCAGGCAAAAGACCCACCGTTCCTCATACACCTCTTCTCCAGCGTATTCGGCGTTTCCACCTCCAGTACCTCCAGTACCTCCAGCAATACCAGCAACACCAGCAACACCAGCAACACCAGCAACACCAGCAACACCCACGCCGGACCACGACCCTGACCACTCCTCCACTGCCTCCGTCTTTGTCGTAGTCGTCGTCCTCTTCCCCCGCTCCCCACGTACCAACACCCTCTCGCACCTAGGCCGGGGTAAATGGCGGAAGGGGCAAAGGACAGTGTCGTAGACATGATCAACAACATAACCAACATCGTAGAGATTTCGATTCCACTGCGACATACGACATCCATGTAACGAGGTAAAGACAGAGTGACTTCATAGATTAGACAGAGTTTTATTGAAGACACTATCTCGATGCAGGTGGTATAGGTGTTCCTGTGTGGTATGTTGGCGTCGACCTATTGCGCAGCGGCCTGCCTTTTGCCTTGGATGGTGATCTGAGCAACGGGAACGAGGTCAACACACCAGTCTTATTATTGCTGAGCCATCGGAGGCAATTTCATGTGATCTAGCTGTTGGCACCATATACATCGTCCTCTTCATCCCCCTTTGAATTTCGCGATAAAGTTGCGCTCTGGCTTCTAAAGAATCTCGGCCACTTTGACTCACTAGGCATGGAGTTGTACGACAGGAACGGAGGAGGCTCTCGTTCGGATTCCAGTGGATCTAAGATGTAATCAAACCTAGAGTTTTCACTGTGTTTCTTCACGACGAGACGAAGAGTGGCGGAAGCGCTAGTGTAGGTAGCGTATTTCCGATCATTGTAAGACCTCAGTGAGAGAGAAAGACGAAAATCCCTATCAGAACACTCGATCCACATCTCCAGTATTTTCCGTGATTCTTCGCGGTTGTTCACTCCTCTTTCTTCTGTACCATGCTCCAGGCAAAGTCGCGAACGAAAGACCGCACGGTGAACGGGCAGCATCGCAGCAGGGTATGGGCAACCCCAGGCCATACTGTGCCCACCAGTAAGGATTGCAACAACTAGGAATGAATTCACGTGATTGGATACGTGTTTAGAGATCACTGCAACGGGCGCGCAATGTCGAATAGCGTGGACGTGTTGGGAACAGCACCTATGTACCGCGAACAGCGTGCCAAGCGAGCTGCACAATGGGTTGCACCGACGAATGTCGACGAATGTCGACGAATGTCGGGTAGGTAGAAGAGTGACGAGCATGGTGGTCAGCGATGTCACTACCGCAGTCATCTGGTAGCAGGGAAACAGGATCCAACCCAAGACCATCACCACCGGATGCTAAAGACTTGTCCCTTTGCAGGATCGCTATCCGGCTTAAGAGAGGCCCAGATCTACATGTTGCTGTTCAGCGCATCTTCATACGTAGCGACAAGTTGTGACATGTGCAGACAGTTGCCTATATCTTTCCAAGTCCGAATCGAATCGAAGGTCTCCTTCTCCCGCCAACATGTTCTCGAAGAGTTCTCAGGGCATCGATATCCGGATTTGCGCATGGACGATGCCGCAGAAACTAGAGCCAGCAATGTCAGCAATATCACTTAGATGCCAGCACAAGGGGGGAGGGGGGGCTCAAAGGTCTCGAACTTACAAGTCCAGGAGGAATAATAGTCCTCCACAGAGAAAGAGTAGACATGCCGTCAAAACCGAAGCCAATCAATATACGTCGTGCCAGCCCGAACTGGTGATCCTGCAGGAAGTCGCTCGCCAGCAGCGGTAAAGGCGGGTAAGGCCTGCTGCGGCGGTGTAGAAAGACTATTGTAACGAGGACTCGCCCATGCTCACTGTCTCTTCACCCTGTGCCGACGCCATCCACTTACGAGGAAGATCTGTTCCTCCGTTATTACCCCAGGCCACTGCTGTAAGCCTTCAGGTCCATCGCCTTGTTCCCGGCGGGCGGATAGAAGAGAGCGCGCCGATTTAGGAGGGGGTGATGGAGGAGGCGCAAGCTGGACAATATCTCCCGTATCTCCGAGTTCCTGAATTGTATCCTCCTGTTGGGGTTACAAAGGCAGTCATAGGCGCAGACGGATAGTGCTGCTTGAGAGAGGAGATGTGCCCAAGCCTCGTCGCGCCCATCTGACCGTACCGCTCGCTTGCCTCCGCTCTCATCGTTGATCGTGGATCGTTGATCTCGTCCGTTTTTCCGTCACACTGTTAAGGCACCCTGAGACTACGCCCCAAGCTATGCCATATCTCCACCAAGCTATGTTCGTCCGCGAACGCGCGTGAACGTGTGCCATGTGCAATGGCATCGACCGGGTCGACCGTGTAGACGTAAACGCCATCGTGGGAGACATTTTTATATGTCGCTGTTGTCGTCGTTACTCGGAGCAGAGGTAAGGAGGCGGTGGCCAATCTCGAAATGAGGTCGGGCGGCCTAAGGCGCAGCGTTCGCAGAACGCTGGGCTTCGGGCCTCGGATTTTCAGGAGTTCTGGGTAGAAATTGAGCTTTTTATGATAGTCCTTATGTCGAACTTACGCCAGCGACGGATCTCTTGAATGGCTCGGGAAGTGTGTGCCGTTGAGGAAACGGGGGGCGTCCATGTCGGCGGATCTCTCGTGGATGTTCTGGGGTGTTTGTGCCGTTGCGTCGATGTCAACTCACGGCATCGACGAAATTCGTGGATTTCCTAGTGAATGTGTGCTAGCTCAAAGATCAGAGGGTTTGTGGATAGAAAGACTGCTCATTGTATACCCCATAAACCGACGGAGGCCCGTATCTCCACTTAATGCACTCAATGCCGAGTTGAGAGGCTGTAAAGCTTGGCGGCGGCTGCGTACGAGGTGGCCCGAAGATTGGCTACGGCGAACATCGCTGCGCATGCCTAGGTTCATACCACACCCTGAGTGTTGGGGCATGACTCATGAAACTGGGAGGCGGACTGACCTGGCTGGCCCATTATTTTGTCGCGCTTGTGAAGACGAAGTGCTTGGGCTTGAAAGTTAGAGCTTCTTTCGCGAACAAGGCATCCGATCGATCTGGGGGCGGTTGTTGACTAAGATGCCAAGACTCGCAGCTTTTTCATTGCTCTAGTACATCAATTGACCATTGTGCAGAGCTGGAGCTAGTGAGTAGTACTTCAGAAACGGGACTAACGCATGGCTCATAGTGAGCGGTGGAGCGCGGCATGGATTCTTCACCTACTCATTGCCGAATGCTGGGAAGAGTGGGTTCATGAGAAGGCTTCGCTCTGCTATGCCAAGCACTGCGTATACGTCGTCGACTGACGACTGACACTGTGGGCGATGCATGGGAGAGAGATTGCGTGACACTGAGACGACTGGGATGTAGGAGGCAACAAAGATGAGAAGACGTTAGATTATAATACCTAGGAACACGACTTCAGGCTGTCCCGTGTAGCTTACAATGCATCCCGTCGTGATTCTGCATCCCGCAGTGCAGTCTCTGCGGGCTGAACCCCCTTCTTCGTATCATCATAGTCGCTGCGCAGTTGCTGAGCCTGTTGCTGGCTCGACTTGAGCGCACGCATGCTATTGAGAAAGCTGTCCGACGTTGCCACTGGTTCGGCAGGGGGAGTGAATCAGGAAAACTTGTTGTAGTTGTCGGCAGCAAGTTCGTCCTGTGCCTGTGCCGCAAATCTGGCCTCGGTGGCCAACAAGGTTATGCTGGCAATGTGACAGTTCAGCTGCTTGGCAATGTCGTTACCACTGACGATGAGCGTCGGCGCAGCATCGGTCAGACCGTCCGTGTGGCCATCCAATTCCTCAGTCATGCCGTCGCCACTGGGGTTGATAATCAATCGGAGTGCTTGCGCCTCAAGGTAGGCGGCTTGCCGCTGGGCCAATGTTAGAGCAGTCTTCGCATTTGCGCAAAGCTCCTGCGATTCCTCCAGGTCGACACGCAGCTCGTCTGTTATCTGCCCTACCGCCTGCCATTTGTCGGTCTTGTTGGTCGGCATCTTGGCAAGACGGACAACGTCGAGAACGGTAGTGATCGTAGGGATCGAGATGGGATTGGGGTCGAAGTTAATATCATGAAAAGCGGGCTGATGGGTGAGCTGTAAAAGGAAAACTCCAACTAAGGTTCGGTGAAGGAGAATTCACGGCCTTCGCGTATGCGAGAGCCCTCCCGAGTCGGGCGTCTGGTGTACTCGATGGAAGAAATTGAACAACTGGAGCGCCTGCCCCTCTTGCGAGCTGGTGTGTTCACCCAACGTAGCCCTGCGGTCTCCAACTCGGACGGTCCTGCAATACCCTGGCCCAACTCTCCGGTCCCCGACTGAGGCAGACATTTCTCGATCTGTTGCTCGCTTTCGATGTCCTGCCGGGTCCGATTGTCTCCGAGCGCAGCCGTCTTCTGCGCGACACGTAGCTCTTGGAAAGCCTGCTCGAGATCGGTGGACTTGATATGTCGATTTGCGGGTGGGTGGAGGTGCAACTGACTTTGGACCCAGCTACTGGGGAATGGATGCGACGATTGGAAGGACCTGGTGGGCAAACTGTTCGATTAAGTAATCAAGTACGTTTGCGGCGAGCTTGGAAGCAAGATTGTCACGTTACCTACTAAGGTACCCTTGTCTAAAGATGCTATCCCTGCTCACATGACTATATAGAAGCTTGGAGGAGAAGGTAGTTACAATGAGCAACTCAGTTCCTCATTTACTTTATCACCCTACTGTTACTACATAGAAATTGACAGCTGGGGGAACTGGGAGAAAAACGTGCAAGGCCGCAAGTCTGTGCCATGAATTGTACCCACAGGCTGCGAATGCTTGCGACGCTCCTGCGAACCCTGCTAGGCCCGTCGCGCGACGAACGCACGGCGCGCGCATCAACATAACAATGCAATGCACGCATCCAGAGGCTCCATCATCCATTCGAGAGAGACGCCAGCTTTCCGCGTCTTCTTCCGATGTTCGTGGCGTGGTGTGTTGAGGGACCTGTCGCAGGTGGTGGTGCCTCGTGGGCCTGGGGCGAAACAAATGCGAATGACGTGCTGCGGGCCGGAGCGCGCGCTGCCGCAGCCCTGCGATTGCGCAACCCCGCCATACCCTAACCCCCACGCCTTGCCCCCCCGAAGGACTCAGTTCAAGAAAAGAGGGTGCCGAATGCCACGCTTCCATCTGTTTGTGTTTCTCGATTGGTGGTTGCGGGGCCGCATGGGAGGGTCGCGGATGGGTGAAAGAGCTTGCGGGAAAGCGGGTGTGACGCCCGAGTCGTACGGGCCGCTGCACCCAGTGTACTCTTCGTGTTTGATGGCCGGCTATGGGGGTCAAAGGCTTCCCTGAATTGCATGAACTGGCCGTTGTTATCATGATCCACTACCCCGGTGGAATTGCGTGAGGTCTCTACGATTTAATTGGTAGTCGGAAAGGGGAAACGGATCCCTAATGTAGCGGTAAGCCTGTTAGTTCAAGCCGGTTGGTGTGTGTGCGTAACCATCGCGACTGGGTTGAGTAATTAGATGAGATTGTGTGTCCCGTTCTGGAGCAGACTATTCTGCTCGCGTCCATGGCAGTCTAAGGACTGTGGGTGGTGTTGCAGCGCATGATGCCTTCTTCGGAGCGGCGCAATAGAAGACTTGCGCAACGGCGAAGTCATCTTCGGAGCTCGTCACTACGACGTGAGCGCACGAGTGGAGCTGTTACACCCAAGCCGCACCCATCACGGACTACCCCGGGAGTGGAGCGAAGCGACTGAGTACCCGGCACAGCGCCCGGGCGCAGACTTGAAGCGTGGGCGTGGCTGCGCTGCCTCTTCTAGAAAACAATTCGAATGCGTTGCTTGTCCCAGCCCCACCTCGTCCTACCTCGCACTCACATCTACCGTCGCACCTGAGCGTGCCACAGCCTGCGTTTATTCCCACGTCAGCATCTTCCTCCATGCCGCGCACAATCCTGTCATCTCCCGCCTCGATTTGGACACTGTCCTCACCGATTCCTGCCCTAAAGATTGCGAGTCGCCATCTAAAGATGCAGGCGGGAAAAGGACCACCTGAGACGGCCCGGGCGACTACGAAGAAGTCGACAGGGAATGGACATCATCTTCTCGCGATTCACACGGCAGCAGCTGGGGACGAGCCAGTAGTCCGCTCAACCACGAAATCCATCCGCACCGACCTTACCACACGATGCAAAGCGTCCATTCTGGTGGTGAAAAACGAGCCGTTGTGTCTGAAGCCCGACCAAGTCGAGACCGGTGATATAGAGAAGCAACCTTGCTAATTCCCGCAGGAGTGTGATGAAGTGCCCTAAATCTGCGGTCCCCTTCCGCAGCCGGCATGCTTAGATACTTTGAGGTCACAGTATAACCTCACCCGCGATGGAGAAACACTCAGGCCTCCGGTCCCGACGTCGTGTCGAGGTACGATGGTGTCGCGGTTTTCGTTACCTTCCTACCACACTCCTCCCGCAATCGCCCGCCTGCACAAGACCACGAGCCCACAGACGTCATCAAGAAGTTCGAACGTCTCGCACTGATGTGAAAGAGCCTGGAGGAGATACCGAAGTAGTCTGAAAGCCTTACCCAGGTCATATACATACCCGCGCAAGACTTCGACAACGACCCTAACAAACGTCATTACCTACAGAGTTAGCACCAGCACATATCGCTTTTTAATCCATTGGACGCCAGCTCATATGTCTCTCGCTTCCGCACGGCACATGGTCGGGGCACATCCGCATGACCAGGCGACCAGAGCGATCCCGCCAACTCGTGCTGATTTGCCGGAATGAACATCATTCTGTGGAAATGGAGTGGGGCACAAGACAATCAGCTAACGCTGAACCCAGGCAGTCAAAGCACATGCGTGACGCAATGAGAAGGCAGAAGGAAATCATACGACTGGACGGGCGGCTAGTGGAATACGTTCAGCTGGGTAGCCCGTCGTGGTCCAACGAGTACAGTCCGATAACTGGTATTATGCCTATTCAAATAAATGTACATATGGTATCGTTCTCGTTGCTACAAAGGGATTGAACATGCTTCACTTCAACAGCGATTGACATGTCCCTCCAGCACATCCCACTCCCACTTCGTAGTCATAGCTACTGTTGAACGGTACAATGTACCTTTTCCACACCCCCAAACAACCTCGCAGGATCGTCCACAGAGCAGTAGCTGCACGTGATCCTCATCACCTAGTCCAAAATGTGATGATCAAGTACGCTTGAGCAGTACAAGCTCGCCTCGGTGGTCCATACAGGGCTGTTGGACTCACGGAGATCTAGGTCTTCCCTCCTACTGTCATCAGAGTACCATGGTCCATTTCGGTGCTGCCGAGACAGCACTCGCGAGGCGCTCGATGCCACCGAAGTCGGTATGCTTGATGGAACAGATGTCGGCGTCTGCGAAGGGCTCGTCCACCATTTTCCCAGATCTGCTGTCTCGCCTGCGCGATCATCGAGAAGATGGACTGGTTCATTGACATGGCCATAGTCCGTCTGTGACTACTGCTCCGCCCGCGCGATCTTAGAATAGCCGACGTCGAGATGCCTTCGGTGGCGACGGCAATGTCAGCGGTCGCGGCAATCTTGGGATGAACTCTTCTGCGGCGAATGTGTGTCCGGTTTGTGGCAATCTCGAGATGACTTCCCAATGCCGTTGTGCGCCTCCTCGGAGTCACCCGGATTGTCAATGCCGCCTATACCGTGGTGCGCCCCCTTGGAGTCACTTTGATCGCCGAGCGAGGAGAGAATTTCATTTGCGGTATAGCTTTGTCATCTGGATGAAGAGGATCGGACGCGGTTCGGGCGAGATGGTGGTAGGCTCTGATCGGTGGGTTTGCGACGTGTCGCGCGCGAGCGAGTGATGTAGGGTGGCGCCAGTGGAGCTCGAGGGTTCTCGGTAAAGATGATGAAGGCGACGAGGTTGCTGGAGAGGAAGTCGCGTTTCCCAGAGGCATGTAGCGCTGTCTGAAACTTCTTGTTCCGCAGTGTCGATAGGTGTGTTGCGAGAAGGTCACCAAATTGGCTGGTAAAGTCGTCGAGGACGAGACGCTCGGCGATTATCACAAGGTGCTGGTAATGCTAGTGGCTGGGACAGAGCGGAAGCCTGCCGACGGGTTTGCGACGGGCAAGCCGTGCGTGGTAGTCACCAGGCCACTCGTTGAGCATGCGATAGGGGTTGAATACGGGCGGAGAGGTGTTTTGGCCAGCAACTTTGACGTTGCTGTTGAGGACCTAGTCTGCCGCGCCGAAGAATCGTCGCGCGAAAAGGTCGACGTCCAGGTCATAGTGCTGAAGGAGGCTGATAGCCAGAAGTGTTTCTTGCAAGCCACAGACACGTCAGCAGCGTTGAGGAAGCGCTTCTTGAGGTCCGAGACGGCTTTCACCACTTTGGCCAGGCTGCTGTCGGCGAAAACTGGCCAAGGGTCTACTTGGTGCTCGATATCCATGATGTCGCGAGACCGAGACTCGACCCGCCCTGAGAAGACGTGGAACCAGTCGATTTTTTTAGGTGATAGGACGTGGAACTAGAACTACTAAACCTTAGGTTTCTCAAAAGGACTAAGAAATCTTATATCCTTATATAGCTCGGTCAGCGGCAGTGTTGTTTGTCTGTGGCCCTTTGTATGAGTCTTAGGTTTTGGTACGAGGCTTGGCCTCCTCGCTGACGTGACTCTTCGTTCCTCCTGTATGTATAGCCTCGAGCTTTCGCTGACATTTGCCGTGCGCACGGTCTACTATCAAGCCACTAGGCTATAAATTAGGTCCCAAAATGTCTCAGAGCATTCTACGGGCTAAAGGTGCGTGCACGAGCATTTTTATTGCTTACATTTGATGTTGAGGTGCAGCAGCACGGGCAACAGCGTTCCTGTGTTCGCTGTGACTCACACTTTACAACCGCGCATATGCTACCCAACCGAGTGCCACCGCTCTCTCTACCACCTACACGACTCTCAACTCCAGTTCTGCAGCGCAGGACACATCGGTCGCACTTCTACAACTCCTCCAGATACCTGTACTGTACGCGTTTGCGAGTAGTAACTGCGACTTCGGAAGGCACGTTGGCGCGGGGATCCACCAGACCATCGAGCACAGTAGCAGGACCGTCTTTATTCAGGCAAGATGGCGTTGAATGCCGCTTCACATAATGACACCGTATGTTCAGTCACTACGTTACCTCTGCCATACCTGACAAGGGATTCGTGGCTAACATTTCGAATTCTCTAGGGCGACACGAACGGACCCATTATCTCCGCACCCCCTCCCGTTGACGCCGCCACTAGACTCGCCCTCGACCCTGGCGACACCGATGCCACAGGCCAAAATGCGCCGGGCCACGATGTCGGAGGGAAGGGTGTAGAGGAGGAGGTCAAGACCGAGAAGGAGCGAAAGAAGGAGCAAAAGAAGGCAGAAAAGGATGCTAGATTCAAGGCGAAGAAGGCAACGCAAGCTGCTGCAGGCGAAGACCGGACTACTGGCAAGAGCAGCGAAAAGAAAGAGAGAACGAAGAAAGTTGACGAGGAGCAGCTCGGCCAATACGTCGAGGAGACCAAGAAAGGCGAAAAGAAGATACTTAAGCCGCTCGATGATAGTCCTTTTACCAAGGCCTACGTCCCCGGAGTCGTCGAGTCTGCTTGGAATGACTGGTGGGATAGAGAAGGTTTCTACAAACCAGAGTACAACGTTGAGCATCGCAGCGAACTTGTCAAGAAGAAGGGCAGCTTCACCATACCCATGCCTCCCCCCAATGTCACCGGAAAACTTCACTGTGGCCACGCGCTCGCCACTGCGCTCCAGGATGTCCTTATCCGGTGGCATCGGATGCAAGGCTACCAGACACTTTACCTCCCTGGTTGCGACCATGCCAGTATCTCCACCCAATCTGTCGTAGAGAACATGCTTTGGCGTCGCCAGAAGAAGACGCGACATGATTTTGGCCGACCAAAATTTCTGGATATAGTTATGGAGTGGAAGACCGACCATCATGACTGGATTGTCTCCGTGTTAAAGCGCATGGGTGGATCGTATGACTGGACGAGGGAGGCCTTTACTATGGATGAGAATCTGTCGGCCGCTGTTACGGAAACTTTCGTCCAGTTACATGAGGAGGGGTATATTTACCGATCGAATCGGCTAGTTAATTGGTGCACGCAGCTGAATACTGCCCTATCTAACCTTGAAGTTGACAACAAGGAAATCCCCGGCCGCACTCTACTCGATGTTCCTGGTTACGAGCGCAAGGTCGAGTTCGGTGTTCTCACGTCTTTCAAATACCCCATCGACGGCAAGGACGGCGAGTACGTCACCGTGGCAACAACACGACCGGAAACGATGCTCGGTGATACTGCGATCGCTGTCCACCCCAATGATGATCGATACAAGCACCTGGTCGAGACTGGCGGCAAAGCGAAACACCCCTTTCTCGACAGGCTTCTACCCATCATCGCCGATGACTATGTTGACCCGGATTTTGGTACCGGTGCCGTCAAGATCACACCTGCTCATGACCCTAACGATTTCGCCATCGGCAAACGCCACAACCTCGAGTTCATCAATATCCTGACGGATGACGGTCATCTGAACCACAATGCCGGTCCCTTTGAAGGCCAAAAGCGCTTCGATGCACGATACTCCGTTGTTGACAAACTGACTGACCTGGGGCTCTTCGTCAAGAAGGAGGATAACGCAATGAACATTCCTCTGTGCAACAAGTCGAAGGACGTTATTGAACCCCTCCAGAAGCCTCAATGGTGGATGAAAATGAAGGAGCTGAGCAAACCCGCCATTCAAGTTGTCAAGGACGGCAAGATCAAAATCCGGCCGCAAACTTCTGAGCGCGTATATTACCACTGGATGGAGAACATTAACGACTGGTGCCTATCTAGGCAGCTCTGGTGGGGTCATCAAATTCCAGCGTACTTTGTGAAGATCGAGGGTGGGGACAACGATTCCTCTAACAACGAACTCTGGGTTTCTGGACGTACTCTAGAAGAGGCTACCAAGAAGGCTGAAGAGAAGTTCAAAGGGAAAACCTTCACCCTTGAGCGGGACGAGGACGTTCTTGACACTTGGTTCAGCTCAGGCTTGTGGCCTTTCAGTACTCTTGGGTGGCCAAAGCAAACCACCGATTTGAAGGAACTTTTCCCTACTTCCGTCTTAGAGACCGGCTGGGATATTGTGCCCTTCTGGGTTACCCGGATGATCTTCCTCAGCCTAAAGTTAACAGGCGAGATCCCGTTTAAAGAAGTGTACTGTCACTCCTTGATCCGTGATTCTGAAGGTCGCAAGATGAGCAAGTCTCTAGGCAACGTGGTCGATCCTATCGATATCATGACGGGTATCAGCCTTCAGGAACTCAAAGACAAGCTGCGCAGTGGCAATCTCGACCCAAAAGAACTGAAGACTGCTGAGAAGTATCAGAATGCTTCATTCCCTCAGGGAATTCCCGAGTGTGGCGCCGATGCGCTGCGCATGGCTCTCTGCGCCTACACCACTGGAGGTGGGGATATTTCGTTTGATGTCAGCGTTATCCACGGCTATCGCAAATTCTGCAACAAGATTTACCAGGCGACCAAGTACCTCCTCGGCAGGTTGGGCGATTTCACACCAAGCGGCACAATCCAAAAGACGGGAAAGGAGACCTTGCCCGAGCGTTGGATACTGCACAAACTAGCAACGGCCTCGAAAGAGATCAACGAGCATTTGACAGCGAGGGAATTCTCTTTAGCCGCTCAAGTTGGCTACAAGTACTTCCTGAACAACTTGTGCGATGTTTTTATTGAGAACTCGAAAGCAATACTGGAAGAAGGCAGCGCTGAACAGAAGGAGGCTACAAAGCAAACTCTCTACACTGCGCTTGAAGGTGGTCTCCTTTTACTCCACCCTTTCATGCCCTTCTTGACCGAGGAGCTCTTCCAGCGCATTCCTCGCCGTCAAGACGACAAGACCCCGTCCATCACCGTCGCCAACTTCCCGGAATTTGCCATGCTCGAGGTCTTCCATGATCAAGCAGCCGAGAAAGAATACGAGTTGCTGGTCAATGTCTCGAAAGGCATACGCTCTCTCACGGCCGAGTACGCCATCAAGGACTCGGCGCAAACCTTCATCCACCCACTAGACGACACCACACACGCCATCCTCCAAACCCCGACCTCTCGCCCCTCGATTCTCTCCCTCAGTGGCAAGACCATCCGCTCGCTTACTCTGCTTGCCCCTTCCGACCCTCCACCCACCGGCTCCGCCGTCTACGCCGTCGGCACTGTAGCGACCGTGTACCTCGATGTCAAAGGCAGAATTAATATCGACATGGAGATTGCAAAAGCGAAACACCGACTAAGAAAGGCATGCGAGGCGGTCAAAAAGCAGCGCAAGATTATGGACAAAACTTGGGAGGCAAAAGTTAGCGAGGTCATTAAAGAGACAGAGCAGGAGAAGTTGCGTGCGGCAGAGCTTGAGTGCGTCAACTTTGAGAAGAGCATTGCGCAGTTTGAGAAGTTACACATAGCGTAGAATATTGTGGGTTGTTGAACCTTTGGATTGGGAGCATCGTGACGCAGCAGCTGAACGCTATGCCGCTGCCGTACTGGTGCAGTTGAATAGAAATGTTGAGGTTCCGCAGCAGCGGTGGACAGGTCCATGTGCAAGGGAGACTCTTGCACAAAGTGCCCCCCACGTCGAATGTTGCCTGAGTGCTAGCACCCCCTTAGTCAATAAGCGAGTTTTCTTCCATACCAAAGAAAATGGGAAGGGGGCACTCTTACCCTTTGTTGTGAAATTGCATATCAGCAGGTCGCGTACCACACCCAAACAAGCGAAGTCGATCGGTTGACGTCGAGGCTACCGGGATGATGTGTGCGATTTCAATTCGTTGGCATACTTAGCAGCATTCTTGATGTAAGGCCTAGCGTATGTGGCGTTACGTAATAGATCGAGTCCCACATTGCGCGACTTCACCGGAAACCCAGATAATGCACAGCACGACCCGACGCGGACTGGTCAGCAAGGGTTGCCGCAGCATGGTTGCTGAGCTCGGATACTGAGTAGAGTCATAGTAGAAGGTGGATTTGTCTCTAGACCGGTATCCTGCTGCTGATTGCAAAAGTCTTTCGCGACAACACGCTGGGGCTGGCTTGATCAATGGCACGCGACAGCGGAAAAAGATTGCGGGTAAGAGCTTTGGAAAGCTTGCAAATATGTGAACCATGAGTACTTGTAGTGGATCAAAGCGGGGTAAATCAGACCCATATGCAGGCAGGAAAGGGTTGAAGTTTGCTCTACGTTGCGCAACAGTGACGGTAATTGGCAGACTATATATTATCAGTGGACAAAGTTAAATAGCCCGCTGTTTTCCAGCGACTTTCATGCCAGCGTGTACAACTTACGTTCAATTTGTGCCTTCAGTCTTTTCAATCGTTCGTTCACAGGCTCGTTTCTTGGCTTCGATCCTTGACACAAAGTAAGAAGCAAGACGGGCATCCATACGAAAAAAATGGAAGGCAGCTCAATGTACATCCTACAAGACGTTCCAGGGAAGGGTAAAGGACTCGTCGCAAACGATAATATCCCAAAAGGCACACGGATCCTTCTGGAACGGCCTGTCATCACGATACCAGAGCGCCAGCAAAGCGACGAGTGGCTAAAGAGACATATATCTCAGCAGGTCGATTCTCTTGATGAAAATCAACGACAATCGTTCCTCTCCTTGCACAATATCTATCCATACAACGAACTGGCCGAGCAGTTTCTCGGTATCATTCGAACGAACGGCCTCCCCATCGAGGCCAACGGGACTGGCGGAGGGGTGTTCCTCGAAGCTTGTCGCATCAACCACTCCTGCGACAACAATGCACAAAAACACTGGAACAACCGCATTAAACAGCACACTGTCCACGCATTGAGGGAAATCTCCAAGGGCGAAGAGATCACCATATACTACCTGGGTCTCGACAGCAGCCGTGAGGTCCGCCGCCGAAAACTCCAGGACAAGTTTGGATTCTTATGTTCATGCCACCTGTGTTCCTTACCAACAGCGGACAGCCAGAAGAACGATCAACGTCTGGAAAGAATTGATCATCTGGACGATCTCATTGGCCGGGAGTGCATGTCAATGAACTTTTCGCAGCAGACCCTTCGCTATGTCGACGAACGAGTCCAGCTTTACGATATCCAAGGACCAGATAATCCTGGGTTGCCAAGGGCCTACCTCGACGCCGCTCAGATCGCCATCGCAAATGGTGATCTGGCAAGAGGTCGCGTATTCGCAGAGAGGGCAGTGGAGGGATGGCGAACAGCTTACGGTAACGACAGCGACAAGGTGATTAGATACGCGTCACTTGCACGGAACCCGGCCAAGCTCCGGCTATACGGTATTATGTCGATGAATTGGAAGACTCCATTGGGAGAGATTCAACCACGACTTGGCTCAAACGACTTCGAAGACTGGCTTTGGAGAAGAGAACGATGTGGACAGTTTACAAACCTTCGCAACCGTGAAATCTTTCCTGACTTCGCTTCTCTCCCACGCAGTAGCAGGATTGATCTGATTGCCCGTCAAGGTTCTGAGGAGACTCACCAACCCTCGCGTCACTGGTGCTTTCTGGGAGAGATCATTGGATCCACCACAATCCTTCATCTGGAGCTGACACTTACGGATATCGAAGACAACATCATGCCTCTACACTTCAACACTGCTGGTCGCGGCAATGAACTGGTAACTGGGCAGATTCAAGAAGGATATACAGTTGCAGTTCTGTACGCAAAGCGCCACGTGTTCATACACGGTGATCCCGGTATCAAACACTTGAATCCTCAGATGCTCAAGGTATGCATGTCTCATTCCCACAACTAATTAACTTCCTTCCGCGTGTACTGACGTAACGGATATCACGAAGGTCTTCCCAGTATCGCTGAACAAATTGCTGGAGCTGAGCGACCGGATTCAAGAGTTTTCAGGCGACATGGATGGGATCAAAACATGCCATGGATGTGGGAAGACGGCCGCGTTGTCGAACCATTGTGGGAGGTGCAATTTGTTTTGGTATTGTAATAAGGTAAGACCACGATCAAAATTGCCGATCTTGAAAAGAGACTGACATATTCTTGACAGAACTGCCAGAGAATTGGTTGGATAGAGAGAGGTCACAAGACAGATTGTAGATTGCTGAAAGATGCTGACTTGCGAGGGCTTTTTGTCCTGGGATGGGATAAGTTTCATACTCGTATGCAGTTTCCTCTCACCATCCCAGGGACTGCCTAGGATTGGGTATCGATGACAAGATCTTGAGCTCTCTCCTTTTTCTCTGATGTTGTATTGCTACGTCAATGTTCGTGTATGCCTGTAGTGTAACGGAGAAGTAGCTCGCAATACGTAGTGCGAGCAGCGCTCTGACTGGCAGCGCTCAGTGACCAACATGTAGGCCTTATCGACAAGCACATGCTAGCCGTACCACCTTCAACTCCGCTTGTTCTCGCTCTTATCTCTCAGGCGCACTGAATAATAAAGCAAACACTGTTGTATGTGCCTAAAGCTCAAGGAAGATGGTTTGATCGCACCTGTCTGTTGTACCTGCGAGTCGCCGCAGCTACACTTCAATAGCTCGCAACCAGTCTACCTCTTTACTTGTTCACTTTTCACGCAAGTCCAGGACGTTAATGTCCGTTCGAGTCATTCGAACATCGGTGTCAGTCTATGGTCCTGAAATTCTCGAGAACTCCTTCTTTTAACATCCTCTTTCAACTGAAATTTTCTTACTACATCGCCCTAAACTCTAAGATATTACAAAGTGTGTTCTCCGACTGCACAACTGGTCGACAGCAAGATTGCATTGAAAAATATTAGAGACACCTGAATTAGGTAACCTAGGCTGCGCACGTGGAGTCTACAAATGGGCCGGAGGTCTGCTGTGACACTCTTAGTATACACGACAAACACGCCTCTATGCGTCTCGACACACTTGTCTATGGCTACACAAACGACGCGCCTTTCGTCCTACCTAGCTCGCCTAACTTATACCGAGCCCAGAATTCAGCACCTAAAAGATGCGAAAGCGAAAGCGAAAGCGCGCTGGCTCAGGGCCATCCCTCATTTCAACGAACCTTTTCTCTTTAAGATCGTCGCTCACGAGTACGCCTGCACTAGGCATTACCATATTCACAAGACGCGACTGGAGTCTGAGTACGTGCGCCCGAATCGAAGACAAAGTCTTCTCTAAGCAGAGCATCTCGGTGGTGTCGCACTTATCAACACTCGAAGACTGCAGCACATTCAGCCTACATTCTAGTCGGGCGAGTAAGATCCGACGGTCATCAAGACCCTCGCGGGAGACGGAAGCGAATCTGCGATTTGCTAACTTGCCAATACAGACAGGGCCATCAATAGAGTAAAAGATCTTTTACTCTAGAGATTTCAGGACCTCATAGATAGGCCAGAGGTAGAGAATGTAGAGCGAGGGTGTGGTGAAGTAATCAGTACCTCCGAGCAAGAGAGCTTAGAGCTCGGAAGAACGGTTAGCTTTGTGTTAAGATCCTTGATCTATGCTTAGAGTAATTCGCCTAAAGAGTCTTTATATAATGAGTATCAAAGAATAGTGCGCGTCGTCTATGTTGCATAGTTTCACAGGATTGGGCGGCTCTTCATCATCGTCAATTTCGAAGATCGTGGGATGGTGAAGCTCTGACAGACCGGCAGGAAGCGGGGGATTGAAGAAAGAGTAGGGATGAAGGTGGAGGTGAGATGAAGGATTGCGTGGCGGGAGAGGCGGAGGAATGGATTAGGCCGATTATTCAGTCATGGTCCGGCTGCAGCTTCATCTTGGCTCGAAATCCATGTCACTGCGCAATCATCTATGTGAGATTGACAAAGCTCTGATCGCGCTGCTCTTTGGGACCGCAATGATTTGCGTGGGGTAGCCATCTTGCGACTAGGAGTGGTGATCTTGCTCGATGACTTGAAGTGATCTTGCTCGATGACTTGAAGTGATCTTGCTCGATGACTTGAAGTGATCTTGCTCAATGACATGGAGTGATCATGCTCGATGAAATGGAGTGATCTTGCTCGATGACATGTAGTGATTTTGCTCGGTGACATGGAGTGACGATCTTGCTCAGAAACACGCAGTGGGAGGATCGAGCGCGGGCTGAGCGAAGCGCGGAGGTTAAGGGGAGCGCAATCGAAGGCGGCGAGGCTGATGTGATGTCGAACGTAGGAGGTAGAGACTTGTTTGGGGGCATAGTGGTATGCGACCGCACGTTTCCTTGAAGTTCTTCCTGGCGAGAAAATCGGGGAATTGCGCGTTGCGAGGCTCTTTTCGAATGGAAGAGTGGAAAGGAACCGCAAATACCGAGAGGGGGATTTTGTATATATAAAAAAGTGATGAGGAGATGCCAAATCTGGCTAGTCGGGGTGAAGTTCTGTTCAGTACCCAAGGGAGCTTGATGTACTTAGCGGCGATCATAAACGGCTTGCTTCTCCGCCGCAGAGCCTTCCATCTCTTGCTGTAGAATTGGCAAGGAACCACATTGTAGCTCTAGCCGTCCCAACCCTCCTCTACGTCATCATTCTGACGCATAGTGGCAAACACTCGCTGCCACCGCTGCTTGGATTTGGTAGTGGACAAGTCAGGTCCATAACGCCACAGCGGGGAGCTGCGAAGCCCGCGCTTGATACTTGCCGATGCAATGATCAACTTTTGGCATTTGCGAGACGAGTTTGCGCCGATGTGCTCAGGCTGTATGTCGTCGTAGGATCGTTTTTGGGAGGATCCGGTCGGTGGGGAAAGTTCGGGAGTTGGACCGGACAAGAGAGCGTTGAACGGCGCCTGAGCCTGGCCTGTGGGAGGGATTCCGGGAGGCGCAGGAGGCTTGGAGGCGCTGTGAGATTCATCGTCGGGAGAAGAATCGCGAGGCCGGTCCTGAGGCAAGACTGGCGGCGAGGGAGCATAGATGGAAGCAGACTGTCGGTTGCGAACCAGTCTATCACCGGAGTCGTAGTCAAGGCCTAGCAGCGTGAGATCGAGTTTGAGCTGGCCCATGTGCGGAGGAATCTCGAGTAGGTGGTCTATCGACTTCCTCGCGCGCCAAATGATGGCGAGCGGATCTCTGTGCTATGTGCGCGTTCGGGTGAGGGGCATAAGCGGATTTGCATTCGCCTCTGCATTGCCGTCCAACTGTCCGTCTCGGCGGTCCGCTTCCAACCACGGCCACGGCTGGCGGAACTCTGGGGGATCGCAAACAGCGCCGAGGGCCCCATGGGTTCCTCAGTCGAGTGG
>Ga0247733_1000253_pt1 | contig 46090 bp, 40 predicted proteins | sample UWRJL043104R2_FD_180932 | JGI IMG/M metagenome (GOLD analysis project Ga0247733, IMG submission 180932) | Plant litter microbial communities from Arlington Agricultural Research Station in Wisconsin, United States - UWRJ-L043-104R-2 | ecosystem: Environmental > Terrestrial > Plant litter >...
TATTACAAATAGTCTAATACGCATAAATACGCGCGTAAGACAAATAGTTAAAACTATCTAAAACACGGGTAGGAACCTATCCGAAATTAATAGTAATGCGGGTAGGAACCTATCCGAACCACTAATCTAGTATAAGTAGACCTGTAGATAGTACCTTTATAAATTAGACAATTCGATATATATTCTTTACTACTATATCCTTTTTCACACTAATAGAGCTTCTACTTTATCTCTAGCGTTAGATACTCCGCTAGTAGGTTAAGAGATAGCGGCGGAGCTTTTAAGCTCTAACCTTTATAAGATTTACTTACGGAGAGGTAACTAGTATATTCTACTAAATTTATTAATTTCTTAGATACTATTAATTACGTTTCTATTCTACTAATTATTTATAGAATTATTACTAGAGGTAGATACTAATTCTAGTATAGCTCTAGGCGTTTTAAGCCCTATTAGTTAATCTCTAAATTTATAGATTCCTAACTATTCGCCGGCTAAGCAATTAGTATGTAAATCTACTAGATTCTTTTTTATACTTAGTATAACTTAGCCTATTATAGCTTTACTTAGAACTTAATTAGTACCCCCGATTTCTTAATAGATTTCGGGGTTTAAATTAGCTTTAGTACTTATCTACTTATTTATCTATTCTATAATTATTATATAATTATAGATATTGCTAGAATCTTATATTTTATTCTTAATAAGAATTTCTATAACTTTAAGAGCTTTATTCTTTAGAATTCCTTAATTAGATTTCCCTTCGTAGAAGTTCTACTTATTAAAGATAATATTTTATATTATAATTACCTAGTTAAGCGTTAGAATTTATATCTAATATATATTTAAGGCTTAATAACTAATAAGATACCTAATATACTTATAAGGATTAATTTTAAAACTCCGTCTATCTAGCCCTACTATCCGATCCTTATTTAAGGGATATATACGGTAGCCGTAGACGTATATTCTACTCTAATTAGAATATAAGTCTACTATTATGTCTCTTATCTTTACTAGCTCGTACTAGCGAAAGTACTACTTAAACTAATTATTAAGTACTTAATTTAGTAACTTCTATCTATACTTTATAGAAGAACTTATTACGTATAGCTAAGCTACTACTTCTATTATCTCTAGCTAGAGCTTTAATAGAAGATTTACGCTTAAGCGTATTATAATCGCTTTAGTAATAATTTCTTTTCTAGCTTATTTACTCTCTCCGTTTAGTTCGTACGTATAGGGTAGAGTAATTATATATTTAATACTATATTAATTAGTCTAATCCTTAAATCTTAATTTACTATACTATAGGACTATAGCTACGTCTCTATCTTATATAATTAAAATAATCCTATATTTATACTTATTATAAACGTAATTATAAAATATTTTAAAGACTCTTATAATTATATTTAGTTCTTTAGTAATTAGATTATATACCTAGATCTTTCCGCTATAGTTATCTTTAATAATTAGTAACTATTATTCTTATAGTCTACTAGTTAGTATATTAAAAAGGTCCTATAAAATATAATAGAATAGTTAAAGTAATTACTCTTTTAGTCGGCGGGAGATTACTTAGATAGTATAGATAATTAAATAATATATATAGTCTCATCGCGTTATTCTATCTATTCTAACGTTTTAAGTATTATATATAAGTGCTTATAAGGCTCGTTTCCTTAGGTATTCTAACTGTTAATACTAAAGGTGCTCGGAATCCGTTCTAGGGAGATTAATCTATAATTTATAAATTAGAGTTATTACTGTGAAAAAGGATATAGTAGTAAAGAATATATATCGAATTGTCTAATTTATAAAGGTACTATCTACAGGTCTACTTATACTAGATTGGTAGTTCGGATAGGTTCCTACCCGCATTACTATTAATTTCGGATAGGTACCTACCCGTGTTTTAGATAGTTTTAACTATTTGTCTTACGCGCGTGTTTATACGTATTAGACTATTTGTAATAGTCTATTATGCGTATTAGACTATTTGTAATAGTCTATTATGCGTATTAGACTATTTGTAATAGTTCGTCTTACGCGCGTGTTTATACGTATTAGACTATTTATAATAGTCTATTATACGTATTAGACTATTTGTAATAGTTCGTCTTACGCGCGTGTTTATGCGTATTAGACTATTTGTAATAGTCTATTATGCGTATTAGACTATTTGTAATAGTTCGTCTTACGCGCGTGTTTATACGTATTAGACTATTTATAATAGTCTATTATACGTATTAGACTATTTGTAATAGTTCGTTATACGTATTTTAGCTTTTATTTGACGTCTATATTAAATGGTCGGAATTGATATTTTTAGAATTTTACTAAAAGTATTTCTTATCTTTTGTGTTACATAACGTATTGATATAATTAGAACTACTTTATAAATATTACGTGTGCGCGGTAATATATAAATTACCGCCCTACATATTATAAATCAATTACTAATTTATTTTAGCGTTATTAGAACGTTTACTTTCGAAAACCTTCGTAAGTTAAGTTCTTATATTTTTAGATTTTCGTATATTTACGTTTAGTAAATTACTACTATTAGTTATAGCTTTAGTAGTAATTTATATATAGTATATAACTATATATTATATAGTTTCTAACGCTATTAGGAAGTTTTAATATCGTTTATATTCTTAATATATTAATTTTACGTTTCTTACTTTCGTAGATTTTTTAGTTCTAAGGTAATAGAGATTTACCTCGATTTTTATATTTTAATAATTATAGCTATAATTATTAGATAGAAAGAAAGCGATTTATATTTAAAAAAGATAAGGTTATACTTGCTAAGGAGCTCTATAAGGATTACGTTACTCTCTAGTATACCTATTCTAAGCGTCTAATCTAGCCCGAGATACTAAACGTTTGCCTTCTTTAGACGTGCTTTAGATATAATATTAACGTAGAAACCCTCTACTACTATAATATCTTTAAGTAATAGATCTTTAGTATACTTATCGTATAGACTAGTAAGGAGCTTTATAAGTAATTTATCGCTAGTTCTACTAATTAGGAGCGCTTAAGTACCTACTTTAATATTTTTTAGAAAGATTAACTTAGTATAGGTACTAGGCATAAGTAGGTATTAATTATTAACTAGGTAGAGGGCTAATCCGCCGTCAAGTATAGTGCTCTTAAAAAGTAGATATATATTAATTAATATTATACTAAATACTCCGGAGCGTTTAATTATTAGGTCTATAATAAAGAGTAAGTTAATTACTAATACTACTAATCCTCCGGGGAAGTTTACCGATCCGTTTAAAATTACTCTAGATAACTAGCCCTTATTAGAGACTAGCTTTTAAAGCGCTTTTTACTCTAGTTTATTAAGACGTTCTAGGATTTTCTAACGTTCTTATTATTTTATAATAATCAGTCTACTTCCTAAAGGAGACTTTCTAGTAATTATAGTCTCTAGCTTTTAGTATATAATCGGCGCCTATTTATATTAAGTAAAATTCTTATAGGGGTATATAGAATAAGCTCTTAGCCCTAGGCTTATATTCTACGTATAACCTCTAAGAGTAGCGAATACTCTAGATCCTTTATTAGTTACGTTTCTTAATTAGTATTTCTAAAGTATTATTAAGAAGATTCTTTTAAGATCTTCTAGCTTAGTAGGCTCCGTGCCTAGAGCCGTATATTTAATATATTTTAAGAGTTATTTACGGCCTTAATCTAGTGCGATTTTTATACTAATTACGTTTAGAAAATCTAATATTATAAGGCTCTCTTTTACTTCTTTAACGCCGTTTATAATCGCTTTATAATAAAGGCTTAACTATTCTTTAAACTATACCTTAGTATTAAGTCTTCCTAATTTAGCTTTATATAAGTAGGCTTAATACCGTAATTATATAAGCTTAGTTATACTTATTTAACTTAGAGCGAGGCTTAATTTTAGTAATTTAACTAGAGCTTAGAGCGTCGCTTTCTTATTTTCTAGAAGTAAGATTATTACTAGGTTAATTAGGTCTAGGGCTATCGTTGCGTAAACCTATATTATAAGATTATTTATCTTTACGCTCGTAGATACCTATTCTACTATTATTATTTTATAATCTACGATTAATTCTAGAAAATTCTTAGTAAGAAGATTAAAAGTTACTTATATAGCGTAATACTTATTAAGTATATTAGGATCTTCGTTAGTAGGCTTAGCTAGCTTAACTAGTAGAGCTAGTTAAGTTAGTTTAGTCTTATTAATAGTTTTCTACTTAGCGCCGTCTAGATCGACTTAATCTTATATCTCTTTTATTATTATATAGTATTTAAACTTTAGATACTAGTCGGGCTAGCTTACTTAATTAATTAGCTTAATCTTTCCCGTAGGGCTTCCTTCCTAGTCTATTTTTAGTAGGGAGGTTAATTCTATAAATAATAAAGTAAATAATTTAATTAAAGTAATTAAATTAAGATACTAGCGTAAAAATTACGTAGAGGGGAATTATTTCTATACTTTCTTTTAACGCCGGGCTTATAACTATCAAAGGATTATAGTACTAATAGCTTAATCTATAAATAAAAAGAATATTATTATTATATAAGAAAGAAGTACTAACTAGTAGCTTATTTAACTATATTATTAGCGCGATTATATAATCGCGCTGCTCTTAATCTATTCCCTAGTACTTACTCTAAAGTAATATATTAGAGTGAGCTGGTACTTTATTAGTAGAAAGTATATAAGTTATCTTATATAAGACTAAGACGGCTTATATATCTCTATAATAAACGTAATATAGAGATATATAAGCCGTCTTAGTCTTATATAAGACGACTTATATGCTTTATACTATTAAAGCACTAGCTCACTCTAATATATTACTTTAGAGTAAGTACTAGGGAATAGATCAAGAGTAGCGCGATTATATAATCGCGCTAATAGTATAGTTAAATAAGCTACTAGTCGGCACTTCTTTTTTATATAGTAATAATATTCTTTTTATTTATAGATTAAGCTATTAGCACTGCGATCCTTCGATACGTAATTATAAAATATTTTAAAGACTCTTATAATTATATTTAGTCCTTTAGTAATTAGGTTATATACCTAGATCTTTCCGCTATAGTTATCTTTAATAATTAGTAACTATTATTCTTATAGTCTACTAATTAGTATATTAAAAAGGTCCTATAAAATATAATAGAATAGTTAAGATAATTACTCTTTTAGTTAGCGGGAGATTACTTAGATAGTATAGATAATTAAATAATATATATAGTCTTATCGCGTTATTCTATCTATTCTAATATTTTAAGTATTATATATAAGTGCTTATAAGGCTCGTTTCCCTAGATATTCTAACTATTAATACTAAAGGTGCTTAGAATCCGTTCTAGGGAGATTAATCTATAATTTATAAATTAGAGTTATTATAGCTATAATTATTAGATAGAAAAAAAGTAGTTTATATTTAAGAAAGGTAAGATTATACTTACTAAGAAGCTTTATAAAGATTATATTACTCTCTAGTATATCTATTCTAAGCGTCTAATCTAGCCCGAGATACTAAATATTTACCTTCTTTAGATATGCTTCGCATATAATATTAATATAGAAACCCTCTACTACTATAATATCTTTAAGTAATAGATTCTTAGTATATTTATTATATAGACTAGTAAAGAGCTTTATAAGTAACCTATTACTAGTTTTACTAATCGGGAGCACTTAAGTACCTACTTTAATATTTTTTAGAGAGGTTAACTTAGTATAGATACTAGGTATAAGTAAATATTAATTATTAACTAAGTAGAAGGCTAATCCGCTATTAAGTATAGTACTCTTAGAAAATAAGTATATATTAATTAATATCGTGCTAAATACTTTAGAGCGTTTAATTATCGAGTCTATAATAAGGAGTAGGTTAATTACTAATACTACTAATTCTCTAGAGAAGTTTACTAATCCGTTTAGAGTTACTCTAGATAACTAGCCCTTATTAGAGACTAGCTTTTAAAGCGCTTTCTACTCTAGTTTATTAAAATATTCTAAGATTTTCTAATATTCTTATTATTTTATAATAATCGGTCTACTTCTTAAAGGAGACTTTCTAGTAATTATAGTCTCTAGCTTTTAGTATATTATCGGCGCCTATTTATATTAAGTAAAATCCTTATAGAGGTATATAGAATAAGCTCTTAGTTCTAGACTTATATTCTATATATAACCTCTAAGAGTAGTAAAAACTCTAGATTCTTTATTAGTTATATTTCTTAATTAGTATTCTTAAAGTATTACTAAGAAAATTCTTTTAAGATTTTCTAGCTTAGTAGACTCTATGCCTAGAGCCGTATATTTAATATACTTTAAGAGTTATTTATAGTCCTAATCTAGTGCGATTTTTATACTAATTATATTTAGAAAATCTAGTATTATAAGGCTCTCTTTTACTTCTTTAACGCCGTTTGTAATCGCTTTATAATAAAGGCTTAACTATTCTTTAAACTATATCTTAGTATTAAGTCTTTCTAATTTAGCTTTATATAAGTAGGCTTAATACTATAATTATATAAGCTTAGTTATACTTATTTAACTTAGAGTAAGACTTAGTTTTAGTAATTTAACTAGAGCTTAGAGCGTCGCTTTCTTATTTTTTAGAAGTAAGATTATTACTAGGTTAATTAGGTCTAGGGCCATCGTTGCGTAAACTTATATTATAAGATTATTAATCTTTACGCTTATAGATATTTATTTTATTATTACTATTTTATAATCCGCGATTAATCCTAGAAAATTCTTAATAAGAAGATTAAAAGTTACTTATATAGTATAATACTTATTAAGTATATTAAGATCTTTATTAGTAGGCTTAGCTAGCTTAACTAGTAGAGCTAGTTAAGTTAGTTTAGTCTTATTAATAGTTTTCTACTTAGTACTATCTAGATTAACTTAATTCTATATCTCTTTTATTATCGCATAGTATTTAAACTTTAGATACTAATTAGGCTAGCTTACTTAATTAATTAGCTTGATCTTTCCCGTAGGGCTTTCTTCCTAGTCTATTTTTAGTAGGGAGATTAATTCTATAAATAATAGAGTAAATAATTTAATTAGAGTAATTAAATTAAGATATTAGCGTAAGAATTATATAGAGGAGAATTATCTCTATACTTTCTTTTAACGCTAGGCTTATAACTATTAAAGAATCGTAGTCTTAATAGCTTAATTTATAAATAAAAAGAATATTATTACTATATAAGAAAGAAGTGCCGACTAGTAGCTTATTTAACTATACTAGTAGCGTGATTATATAATCGCGCTACTCCTAATCTATTCCCTAGTACGTACTCTAAAGTAATATATTAGAGTAAGCTAGTGCTTTAATAGTATAAAGTATATAAGTTATCTTATATAAGACTAAGACGGCTTATATATCTCTATAAATACTTATCTTATATTTCCATATTTCCTTTATAAATAGAAATTAGTATTAGGGGGGCTTTAGGTTAATCTAATAAAAGGCTTTAACGAGCTATAGAGAGCGATGCTCGAAAGCGGAAGAGATTTATACTAGAGCTAAGAGCTACTTTAATATATATATATATATATATATAAGGAGGACTATAACCCCTCTAGAGTAGATAGTATTAAGACTAAATAAATTTACTTTATATATATTAAACCTTCCCTCTACTCTAACTAATAGCTACGAGTTATAAAGATCTTACTTCCTTTTTATACTAGTATAATAAAGTTAGAATCTATATAGTATATAGTTATAAGCTATATATAAATCACTACTAAAACTATAACTAATAGTAGTAATTTATTAAACGTAAATATAAGAAAAATCTAATAACGTAAGAACTTAACTTACGAAGGTTTTCGAAAGTAAGCGTTCTAACGACGCTAAAATAAATTAGTAATTAATTTATAATACGTAGGGTAATAATTTATATATTACCGCGTATACGAATTATTAATAAAATAGTTCTAGTTATATCAATACGTTATATAATATAAAAGATAGAAAATACATTTAGTAAAATTCTAAAAGTATTAATTCCGACTATTTACTATAAATATTAAATAAACCTAAAAAGTGTATAACGAACTATTATAAATAGTCTAATACGTATAAATATACGCGTAAGATAAATAGATAAAACCGGATACTAACTATTTAAAATATAGGTTAGAACCTTTCCGAAATTAATAGTAATACGAGTAGGAATCTATCCGAATTACTAATCTAGTATAAGTAGATCTATAGGTAGCACCTTTATAAATTAGATAATTTAATATATATTATTTACTACTATATCCTTTTTTATAGTAAGAACTTAACTTATAAAGGGTTTTAAAAGTAAGCGTTTTAATAACGCTAAGATAAATTAGAAATAGATTTATAATATATAGAATAATAGCTTATATATATCCGCGCACGCGTAATATTTATAAAATAGCTCTATTTATATTAATACGTTATATAATATAAAAGATAGAAAATACTTTTAGTAAAATTCTAAAAGTATTAATTCCGGCTACTTAATATAAACGTTGAATAAATCTAAAATACGTATAATAAACTATTATAAATAGTTAAAACACGCGCGTAAGATAATAGTTAAAACTGGATACTAACTATCCGAAATACGGTTTAGAACCTAACCGGAATTAATAGTAATACGGGTAGGAACCTATCCGATCCATCAATCTAGTATAAGTAGACCTATAGGTAGTACCTTTATAGATTAGATAATTCGATATATATCCTTTATTACTATATTCTTTTTTATAAAACTACCTTATTACGCTTACTTTATTATATATCTAAGAACTAATTTAAGCCCTTACATACGTCTCTATGTAACTACGAGGACTCTCCGAGCGAATTACTTTAAAGATTAAGGATCTTCGCACGTACGTCTCTATTTGATCACAAGGTCTCTCCGAGCGGATCATTTTAAGTAGAGATCAAGGATCTTAATATAAGGTTACTATACGTATCGATAATCGCCTCTATAAATAGAGATAAGAGAAGAAACGCTATACTACGCGAACGATATTCGCGAATAGTAGAGAGAGTGAATGAGGGGGGTCGTGAACAGATCACAGCTAGTGTCGAAACACTAGTGTCGTAGCATTACTGCTCGCCACGGACACTGCACACGCTAGAGTCTAATTCTACTTATATAGTGGTGGATACTGGTAGGTTTACGGGGTAAATCAAATAGTGAGATCATGACTTACTAGCGCTGCAAGGTAAATTCCTTCAATGTACGCTAAATATTCCAAATCTCTGTTCGATTGTCACCCCTATCTATGCGCTAGACTCTAGCTAGCCTAATATGTCTTGGTTGTCTAAGTGTCTTGCTCCAGCTCAACGCAAAAATAATGCTTAATCCGTGCGATATCATATCTCTGATATTGCTTCATTAATGCTGGACTAGAGTATAGTATGTTACGAGGAACCATCTTTACTCGCTCTTGGGAGACTTGACTCTAAGTACTGGATAGTAAGTAATAGAGAGCATAATGCCGTCCCTTATCCCTACTGCTCCGTATCACGAACATTATCCCGACTATGTGATTCACTATAAGATCAGCGGCTCTAATTACACTCTGTCTTATAGTAGCTGTTGTCGCTGCTTCTGCAGATAAGATTAAGCGTCAGTCCACGGTTACAAGATTATGGCTCTCGGAGACTCAATCAATAGCAGTCCAGTAAATCACCCCTAATGTCAGCAACATAGCTGTACTAATATACTTCAAGGAATTCCTGGCGTGCTTACCTCTAGCAGAAGCTTCAACAAGCCGGTATTAAAAATACTGACCTTGTCGGCACATTACCTGGACAAGGCTGTGGTTTCCCTTATGATGGCGAGAACGAGGGGCATGTAAGCCTTTATCATATGACTTTGCATAGGTCAGAGCAGTAATGAAGCAATACAGGGTGGGTTTTTCGCTACAGACATCGCAAACCAACATCTTCTCCCAAACTGGTTTTCCTCTACAAAACCTGACATCGTAATGATGCATCTAGGTACGAACGACGTCTGGAGCAACATACCGCCCAGCACCATCACCGCAGCATTTACCAAGCTCGTGGAACAAATGCGCCCATCACCTACAATGAAGATCCTCGTTGCCAAGATTATCCCAATGGCGCTATCGAATTGTGCGGAATATGGGCAGAGAGTCACCGCACTGGGTAGTGCAATTGGGACGTGGGCGGTAAGTAACAGTACGAATACAAGTAAGATTACTGTGGTGGATGCTTGGACGGGGTTTGATAGCAAGAGCATGACGGGTGACGGTGTGCATCCCAACGATGCCGGCAGTCAGAAGTTGGCGGCGACGTGGTTTCAACTTTTTTCAAGCGCTATTAAAGAATGAAGAGGAAAGGAGACGGAGCTGGCTACGATTATGGCTGCAACAACAGTGCTGTAGAGTTACATCTGTATACCACCCTGTATGCGTTCCGGTTCAACTACTGTGTCCATGCACTCCTAGTTGGAGAAGCTTCAGATTGGTTTTCCACGATGGACTGAAGTGAGGGATAGGAGAGAGTATGACAAATAGTGCAGAAGAAAAAGTCCATATAGCGCGGGAAGAACAAGTGGCAGTAGTTGATAAACGAGATTGAGCACAACGTTCTGTAAGTGTAAATTGTATTGTGACTAGATGGATATACACCTTCAAGCAAAATGCATTCCTGTCGTCGACCACTGCTCTTACATACCATGCAATTACCGAGGCATCAGAAATCGATCCATGGCTTATCGATCCATGGCTTATCTACAAGCGCAGAATAGGCTCATCCTGTGTTTGACAAATTGCGGAGTGACTGGTCATTTCAGACTCAGTAGAGACCGTGGAAGGTCTGTCGCGCTCAATAATCCCTTAAAAAGAACCGAGATGCGTGCAAATAACTTAATTACACACAGTATTTTCATTGAAGGTATTGCATGGATCGTGTCATATGTAGGGTTCTGAGAAACCAGTACAGGGCGGAGGACTTTGCCCAATGGACCCAACTGAAATCATGGAGAACGTCGAATAAGCCATACGCTTCGCAAACTGTGGCATCTCGCACCTACATCCACGTCGGTGTCCTCAGATCTTCAGGCTTAAGTCCATGGTAACGCCATAGAAGAAGCTCATGAAGATCAACGTAATTTTCTGCAGCCATTCGCCACTTCCGTGCATTCACAAGTGAGTTAACACAGATACCAACGATATCCCTCTCCACTACCAAAAGCCGCAACTACATCGTAGCCACTTTCAGCCCTGATTCCGCACACAATGCCTGTTCTAGCATGTGAATACCTCCGGCCCAGGAATTGGATACGGCCCGTTGGGATACGGCTTCCCATTACCCGCAGACCAAACATTGAAGAGAACACCCTTATCGTCCGCCTTGTACGTCCCCGGAATAGACACAGTAGACGGCGTCTTGGCGCCCGTACCACCGGAAACCCTCACAGAAATGCATTCCATGTAGAATTGAGCTTGGCCACTTATTGCACATATTAGTGCCGCACTACAGTAAAGAGGAGAGAGGATGCGTACCGATTAGACGCTGAGTGCAAGGCAAGCAACTCAAAACGCAGCAGATAGTCTCCGTTAGCAATGCACTGTGGAATACGCGCTTTCTGAATCCCACCCCCAGAAATAAGGTCGTCGACGGCCCAGCGGCCATTCTGGTACCCTGCATGGGCGATCTTGAACCACCCCTGGCCGGGTCCTGCACTCGGATTGTTCAGGGCGTTGTCGACTTTTTTCATATACACCATAACGGGCCCCTTGTGACTTGAGTCGATGACTTTGTTGTCCGCGGTTGAGTCAGGTCCAGTGCTGGTCAGCGTGTGCAGCCACGCGCCAGTAACCTCTTGGCCAGCTTGGACGCTGATGACTTCGTTCGGGGTCTGTGTAAAGGACTATGGTCAGCTTCTGAACCGTGAGAAAGTAGGGGATGATTTCGTCTCACGAACCCTAAAGCCAGAGTTCGGCTGGCCATTACACGCCATAGATTGAGAATTGACGTCCTGGATTGGGCCATCGTAGCTGGGCATGTAGATTCCCCGGCCCTGGGCAAGTCCATTAAAACTTTGCATAATGGCGTGGCTTAAAACCATGGTTGGCACGAGGGCCAAAGAGAAGGAGAAAGTGACCTTCATATTTGATGTACCTATGTTTGAAGAGATGTTACTGTTGAGTTCTAATACTTTGGTCTGTTTCACGATCACTTATATACTCTTACTTTTTGTGCTCTTGGAGAAACAATACAGCACATCAATTTCGCAGCTGGAAATTGACAAAGTTCTAAGTGGTGAGCAGCATGTTGGAAATTGATGGCCAAAGCATGCTAAAGTATTAATCCAACACCCCGTTCGGAGGTATATTAGATAGTGCTGGGGAGGAAAGGGTTGGGTCGATCGGACAGTCGTCTCCGTGCCAGATGCGGTGGTTTTACCAAGGAACCACCACCCAATGAAGTATGCGACGGGAATCTCTGTGCCGAACGTGGGCGGAATGTATTAATTATATAGTGTTATTAAGTCAGGAGGAAAGCCACATACGGGCGACAGCACCCGCTAACAAATCGCCTAGTTCGGCACTCGACTTGCCACGAATCACGGCCCTAGTGCGCGATGGATCGATTTCGGCACCTCGCTGGCGAATGAATTGCCGGCGCAGTACGCGCTGCTGGGCCGTGAGACGCCATTCCGCTAGGATCGCGCGGCTCACCGTTTTACGAGGGATTTGCGTTCGTCCATTAAGGCGGAAACTATTCTGAAGGGTACACGAACCCAGTCTAAAGTATTCTGTAGACTCTCAGAGCCTACATCTCAAACGAATTGGTTATGCTTTCCGGCCACCGGGTTATAGTAATGCGCAGCCACATGATGACTGCTCCCCTTCAAGTGTCTTGCCATTAGCCTCTAGATCTCGCATAGTGTATCGCAGTAATGACCCTCGTCTATTAGCTATAAGTGCACCGATTTCCAATCTGGGTTATTATTAGGATGCGAGCCACAGCTTTTCGAAATGCTAGCGCCTTTCGTATCGGTTGGTTAATTGGAAAGTAGAAGGAGGCTCTGTCAATGGTTGTACATCATCGGCGCCTTACTATGGTTAGAAAATGATTACGGTTCCTATTGCTGCTATAGTCTACGATCGATGGGAAGCCATTGCTGCTCTGGACCTAGCTCCGGTGTGCATAACTTCCTGTGTCACTAGTTGAATAGTCTTGCTCGTAAAGCTACTCCCTGAATATGTTCTTGAAAACCTTTACTCTCTAGGTATCTGACGCCTTCACTGTTGACATGGTGTCTTGCTACTTGCACCGCCAAACACTCGCTTTGTTGGCTGGGTGTTTGAATCGTAACGAGCGCCTGAACGTACACTCAACTACGCGAACGAGAGAGTACATGGTAAGTATAGCTATCCATCTAACCGTAGCTCTCACGCCCCGAAATCTTGCGCTAAGGATCTGAGTAATCGTGCGTACCCGTTGTGCTTCTTGGCTAGACGTAATGGTAGGCTAAATGCAAGAGTAGGCCGAACGCAAAAGGAGGCTAAACGAGAAGGTAGGCTAGACACAAAATAGGGCTAGACAAGAAGGTAAGCTAGATATGAAGATAGATTAGCTAGTGTTTCACAATATAGTTCTAGATGAAGGACACTATAGTAGATAAACCCTAGGGGAAGACTATCTAATCATGCTCTCAAGATATTGCCTTCGCATTGCTTTCTCTTCCTCGACTCGACATCTCGAAGGATACACAGCAAACAAAGACCCTCCAGTATCAGTCCTCATAATACCTACCCTCTTCGTGGCAACTCCAACATCTTTGTTTTTCTCCTCGAAAAGCTCGCCATCAGCATCGGCCTTCCCCTTAAACCTCTCGCCATCAAACAGCGCTGCCACAAGCCCAGAAATTCCCAGCCGTATCTGCACCTGATGCACAGCCGGTGTCGCTTTCAGTACTGCCCAAGTGGCCAAGGATACCCCCAATGCCGCATACCCCACATTAGCAACGACCAGAAACCATAAAGCCGCTACGGGAAGTCTAGTGACGACTTTTGAGGTCCGCACTTGAGCTAAGAGACTCGGTCGGCCGCTGGTTTGAGATGCGAGGGGGTAGGAGTATGCTTTGCTCATGCCGAGTGAGAACGAGCGGATGAAGGATGAAGGCGAGCTGCGGGATTCGGGTCCGGTTGATTCATCCTGAAAGACGTTGGCTAGCGTACCTAGGAAGCGGGTTCCTGGCATACTGGCTATACCGGCTGTGCTACCATTACTAAGTGTTTTGGTGAGCGAAGTTATTTTTCCGCCTGTGGCAATGTAGGTCACGTCCCAGACTGGTATGCATTAGCTTACGATTTGCAGTTTTCCAAGGTCGGGGTTCAGAGCGTGTTCTAGAAGCCAGGCCTGGGGGGAGAGGGTTTACAATAAGGCAATGCGCGCCGAGACCCCCCCCCTGGATAGCTTTCAGATGGTAACTCTGTACCCTAATCTTGGGACTGCATTGACTTGCCTGTGACATTACAGAGCATGAGGGTGAAAGCGCCGAGTAAGTTGTGCTTCCACACTCGCGAGTCGTTCAGGAAAGATAATGGCAAGGATTGAAAATCTCCCTGTAGCGCGAACGGAATTTTCCTCATGACCAAGGCTTGCCATGGATTCTTGAATATCTCATTTGCTTCTTCCTGCTGAATGCTCTCCATAATTTTAGAGCTGGAAAGTCCGGTCGGGGTGGCCATGAAATTGGTAAGAAATGGCAAGCTTTCCGCAGCGTACTTGTGAAAGTGGAGCATGTGAGTTTTGGTGTTGTGACTGGTCAAGTTTCCACGGATGTCGATGCCAGTGCGGTTCATAGTACAGACAAAGGGAACGAGCATGATCGGACTGCCTTGTCCATCACTCGCGTTCGTGATAGGCTCAAACACATCGCAGGCATTCTCCACAATCGCCGAGCACGTCGTAGACACGCCGAAAGAACTGGCCTTCCAATCCTGCGCAGCACCGACATTCGCGGGTACGATAACTACGTACTGTACATCATCTGCATCCGTGAAATTTAGAACGTCGTGCTCGTTCGACACGGAGTTCTTCAGATCTTGGATCATGGTCGCGTTGGTGGGAGCAAGGCTGGTAGCATTATTATACGGAGCCGCCTGTGCGGTGATGGCGCATCCCCAGAAGTTCTTTGGTCCTAGAGGTCCCGTGTCTGGTCTGTCTAGACACCAGGGTGCGAGACCGCGGCTGTAATGGTGTGCGGTGGAGGGAAGAGCTTGGATTTGGACTAGCTCGATTGCTTCGGCGGCAACGTGGAAGTATACGTCTGCAGCTTGGACGAGTAGACTGTTCGCTGTTAGTCAACCATGATATAGAAGAGCGCTTGCAAGCTACCTAGCTACGATACCAAATAGCAAAATCATAATGCTGGTGCCGAGAATGGGAGAAGTTTGATGTAGAGTAGTCGAATCCGAAGAGTCTTTCTCCGCCCTCCAGAACACTGACTTGATTCTTGAAGTAGCGAGCTCCCACAGCACCATCAACTCAGCGTTCAAAACCCTCAACAGCGTACTCATCTGATGCGGTGTAGGCAGCAAGTCTTGCTCCCCTCTTTCAGAGGCGCCGAGAAGCTCAGCAGCATTGATATAGGCGGAGAATGCCATCAGGAAGCTTATGAGCGCAAAGCTGACAGTAGATGACCACGAGGAAATAAAGGCCAGACGAGCTGCAGGGTAGTCGACATGGTAAGCATTCCTCGATGTGGAATTGGCAGAGTCTGATCCGCGACAGAGCTCTTCGTCCGGACAGTTCGATGTGATGAGTTTACTGTATACTATGTAGAGGATGACTAGCGAAGACGAAAGCATGGGTGTGGTAACGAGCAGGCAGTGCAGGACGATTTTGCGCGTATGCGGCGGATATGAGATAGTGAAGTGCATGCTGGACGTGGCGGTCGCGACGGCGAAGGAGTGATTTCGATAAGCAGTTTCCTTCCATTTCGTGTACCCATTAACGCCAGCATCGAGCTTTATGTGGTAGCTCTATGGTGTCAGTTTGATCTGATGCTAGGCTTAGAAACGTAAACCGTGTCAAACTCAATGCCACCTTTGTTCGCAGGCGTGAGGAACGATAGAAACCACCGCATTTGCTGTATGGCATGAATGTGCCTATGTAGGAGGTGCATGAGCCTAAGGTTTTCATTCGGTACCTGCATATTCTGTAGCGAGTGACTAACCGAGGTAGGCTAAGAGCGTGCTTCTTTTGTGACATTCCCAGCAACCGTTCCGCGGTCCACGTCTCAGATGTTTGGCCCCCATGGTGGACTCCGCCCGAGAACCACAGACCCCCCTGATGAACGAAAACATCGTGTGGTTGATCTTTACTATGCGCTCGTGCTCGTCGCATACAAACGGATTAGTCGTGCAGATAATCTCCATCGATTCTTCACTTCGACCTCGGCCACGAGTAGGGCTTCAGAGAGGATTTGAGAGCCGAAGAGACCACATTGGCTTTCCATGTACATAAAAGTTGGCGACATGCAAAGCAACATCGCAATCTAGCTATCTCAACCGCCCCGAGCACAAAAGACTTGGGCGATGGAACGAGGACCATTGTTCTTGTGCGGGGAAGATCAGCCTGTAGCGTGTTCACAGCAGGGTACATGACACCTGTCGTGTGTGTTTGCCATTGTATGTATCGCATGGACAATCGAGAAACAAGCCGGGGCTGAAGTGGCAATGCGAAGATGGTGGAGTTATGGCGGCCGTGGTGAGTGAATGAGTGGGCACGTCATCGCCAAGCGGCCGTGAAGCTCGCAGTGCGGGCGGCGAATTTTACGTCGACTCCTCCCGCCATGGATTCTAGACGTCGCCCGCCAACATGGCACCGCAGTCGCCGTCACCGTCACCGTCACCGTCACCCACCCACGCAGAAACAGGGACAGGAAGAGTCTCATCGCAGCCCGAGAGCCCGTTTGCCCGCTTGATTCCCGACCAGGCCAGCGCTGTCCTCCCCCGCGTCACGCTCGAATCCGGCGTCGAGCTCCTCCATGTGCCCGTCGCGTACAAGACGTATGGCGCCCTCTCGCCGGCCGGCGACAATGCCATGGTCATCTGCCATGCCCTCACCGGGAGCGCCGACGTGGGCGACTGGTGGGGCCCGCTGCTGGGCGGCCCGGGCAAGGCCTTCGACACGTCGCGCTTCTTCGTCGTGTGTATGAACAGCCTGGGCAGTCCGTACGGCAGCGCCAGCCCCGTCACCCCCAAGGACGGCGACCCCGCCCTCGGCCTGTACGGCCCCGAGTTCCCCCTGACGACGGTCCGAGACGATGTCAACATCTTCAAGCTCGTCCTGGACGACCTCGGCGTGCGCCAGATCGCCGCCGTCATCGGCGGCTCCATGGGCGGCATGCTGGTGCTGGAATTTGCCTACTTCGGCCGCGACTACGTCAAGAGCATCATCCCCATTGCCACGTCGGCCCGCTACAGCGCCTGGGGCATCAGCTGGGGCGAGGCCCAGCGCCAGAGCATCTACAGCGACCCCAAGTACGACGACGGCTACTACACATTCGACGACCCGCCCTCCACAGGCCTGGGCGCTGCCCGCATGTCGGCCCTCCTGACGTACCGCAGCCGTGATTCGTTCGAGAGCCGCTTCGGCCGCAACACCCCCGACCTGTCCAAGAAACAGACCATCAACGCGGTCCCGCGCCCGTCGATGCCCTCGCACGCCTCGTACCAGCACTGGGCCATTCACAACCACGGCCACAAGAACGCCAGGTCGCCTCGACCATCACGCACCAACAGCTCGGCCGCCATCTCCACCACGGCAGCTGCACAAGCAGATCTCGAGTTCCACGACGCTTCAAACCCTCCCTCCCCGCCACCCACGGCCAGGGCAAACGGCAGCGACCAACGTGGTTCCGCACCAGCCAGTAAGGGCCTGACGCCTCACTACTTTTCCGCGCAATCCTACTTGCGCTACCAAGCGGACAAGTTTATCAAGAGATTTGACGCCAATTGCTACATTGCCATAACCCGCAAGCTGGACACTCACGATGTCTCGCGGTATCGCTACCCCGATGGCACTAATCCTGAGACGCTCGACCCGGTATCAGCCCTTCAGCACGCCCTCTCCTTGATCGAGCAGCCAACCCTCGTACTGGGCATCAAGTCAGATGGCCTCTTCACCTTTGCAGAGCAGCAGGAACTGGCCGCACATATCCCCAACGCGACGCTGAAGACTATCGACTCACCTGATGGTCATGATGCATTCTTGCTAGAGTTCGAGCAGGTGAATACGCATCTTCGCAACTTCTTGAACGACGTTCTTCCGGAAATCATGGAGCGCAGCCCAAATACCAGCGGCGTTGGCGCTGTTGACTCTGCCATGGTGGCTACAAAGACTAGCACTTTTGGTGAAGCCGAAGTGGACGATATCACAGCGTGGTAGTTAGATTATGTGGCGTTCCGGCATGGTGTTCGGGTCTGGCGGTGAAAACTATATGGGGTGGTACTCATGATTTGCCCAACATGTACAGAATGATTTGTACGTGTAATGGCAAACATTACCCCAGCGTGAAGAGAAACACCCTTGGGTTGGGCTTCGATTGGTTCTGCGCCATGTGCACTTCTTCAACATGGTGCGACCAAAAGCTTCTGACGGCAGGAATATCTTTGTTTGGCAGCAGCCATCGATAGATCTAGGACAGAGGGCTTCGGAGAGCCTACAGCTTCAGCTATGTATATCTCTACTCCCGAATGTAATAATGAGATGGCGCTGCCTAGCTCACTCAACACGCTCAACTTGTGCTCCGTCTGCAATCTCCGGACAACCCTCTACATCTCATTCATCAATTTCCGCGTTACGCTTCCCGCCGAATCCGACGCACTCAAGATGAACACGACCCCTCTACCAGCCCGCCAATATGCCGAACGAATTGAATCAGGTCTCTGTTGTCATGACGCAAGACTACAACGCATACCACTCCGTATCACGCTACTTTGGTGAGCCGAGTAACAGCGTGAGTTATACCCTGCGCACCGGCGGCTATGCATACCATATCAGTGGTTACGTCAATCGAGGCAGCGGCATGTACTACAACCACCAATCCTGCCGTGGACCGATACAGCAGTTCAACTTCAGGGTGAAGATTTCGTCAGCTAGGTCGTCGTGGACAGAATCGATGATGAGGAATCTAGAAGATAGTCAATATGGTACTGCCGCCGCCATATCGCATCGTGACGAGGAATCAAAGACATGCAACAAGCCGGACCTCATGAGTATGTCAGTCTTAAGTAGACGAGGGAAGTAATTAATTGGCTGAGAGGTTGGTTGATGCTGGACCCGAGGGCAGACTCCTTCAACGTGCGGGCAGAAAAGCGTTCGATTTGTGGTTCTGCGTTACATGGACGTGGTGCTATGTTTCCTCGGCGCGCGTACTAGCTGCAGCCACATGGGAGCTGGAAGTTCGCGAGGGAGGCAACATTTTTGCACCCTGTTACTTCGCTTCACAATCAGGTCGGAAGGGCTGGGCCCAAGGGACAGCCGCGTGACCCACCCATCGGGTCATGGTGAATGAAGAGGCTACTTGGGTCGACTCTTATAAGGAATACTCGAGACGTGGCGACCAGTAGTGATGTCTGTACAATGTAAGACATGTCAGTTCTCGTTGAGTTCATCTAGACCAAGCGATGCCGTAACGGCAGAGCCGAAAGTTCAAAGGCGGTGACCGCCAGTCCGAACATGTCCTGACAGGAAGGAGTAGCGGACGTAAGATCGAGAAATAGCTGGGGCACAAACTCGATTATGTCTACCAGAGGGTTGTGAGTGCATATTGTCTATTGAGTGCGACGCAACGTGTACCGGGGATGTCGACACAACGCCACATTAATTAGATGTGATTCTTCCGTGACTAGGTCATCTGGACGACATGGTAGGCTTCGTTTCCAAGCGAAGCAATTTAGAAGATATCCATGGGCTCTTCTTTAGCTGCAGGATCACCCTACTGTTGATTGTGAAACAGCGTGGTGGTGCCAAAATAGATCTCTCACTTCCCCACCCATGGGGGTCGCGCACAAAGTGTGGGGTGTCGTATTTGTGGTCCATTCACCGCAGCTTCACCATCCATCTACGTGTATCGTGACAACCGACATCGACACATGCATCTCGCAACCAACATATACTTCGAAAGCAATACCAGTTTGTTTGTATCCCCTCAAGGGTTTCTGTTAAAGCTGTTTCATGCGTCCCTTCCTAGAAAGTCGCCGTACCGTACCCTAGCAAGCCAGAACACTACATGTGTCCACCTAAAATCCCAGACATAAAATTAGCTCAAACCCAGCTGCGAGGTCCCGCCACAGCTTCGGCAAAGAACAACCAAAGGTGTTCCAGTACAGAGACTCTCAAACCCATAACTCCATGATATCTTGCAATTGCGACCCGTTTTGTATCCCAGCCTTAGAAGCTCTTTCTGTTCCACCTGTCTTCGCTACATCTTACCATCCGCGCCGGACGGAAAGATGCGGTCCTCTGAATGTTCACTCCATTCACTGTCCACATTACTCTGTTTCCTCCCCACCGCTGCCTTGGGTATCGGCACGTTTCCGTCTCTCTTTTTGGCCTTGACCACCTTTCCTGTATCGTCCATGACCAAATCGAAGCTCTCCATCCCAACACTAACCCCTCCACTCGAGCTTCCCTTCCCCGCAGTCCCGCTCCTATCCTTGCTGTGATACTGATACACCCTACTCCGTGCCTGCTCCGAGCCTTCGCGAGGACGATGCCTGATGAGCGCTTTGAGCGCAGGAATCGATGCGCACCATATCCCAATATTGACTTCGACCATAGACCAGAGGTTCACGGGGACGCTATCGTAAAAGGGATCGTCGGACTCGGTGTATATGCGTATCGAGTGGAGACGTACGATCGAGGAGATACAAGAGAAGACTCCTAAGCCGAAGACGACGATGAGGCCGAACTTCTCCGAGTTCGGGCGTTGTATGCGGAGGAGGGTAGGGATGGGGAGGGCGATGATCCATATGTCTGTTAAAATATTGATGGCGCTTGTGGCTATGATGTATTAGCAGTTGGCTGGAGGTTACAGCTGGGTTGTCATATTACTGTAGAATAGAGCGGTCGTGTTGATGCAGGTTCCTGCTACCGTGCCGGTAAAATCCCACATTTTGTGTAACGGCGTGCATTGAGCCAGGCACACTACGACGCAGACGATGCAGAAAACGGAGAGGAAGTATATAGTCGCTTTGGTCATGCGTTCAAAGCTTTTAACTACCGCTGCTGTGGTTGTTAACTAGGAGTTGGCCACGGGGCGGGAGAACACGTACCTATCCGCAAATAGCAAAGCAGTATCGACAGCTTAACACAATACACCGTAATGTAGTAAATGATCTCAATTGCAAGTGTAGACTTGATAAGTGTCATCATTTGCTCCAAGTTCAACTTCTTGCCACTGAAGCCCATGCCGTTGTCACGAGCGACGAATATAATGACTAGGTACGCAATAGTGAACGTCTAGTATGAGCAAAGTCAGTGCTTGACCCTCTAGAAATAAAGGAAGTCTTACAAGTGCCACAAGCATCGTCCAGTCATCGCTGCCCATACTACGAACGACATACATGCGAGTGAAAACCCTCGCACCAACGACGAGTACTACACAATATCAGTCTTCTTCGGTCTTTGTGTGTGTGTGGATGAGTGCGCTGGGGCTTACTTACAGGAAACAATAGTAAAGGCAGTCGCGATGCCTATACACGCATCTTGTTGTGCCTTCTCATGCGGAGAAATAACTTGCGGCGGACTCGACATGGCTGAAGAAGCAGATACCAGCGGTTTGCTCGAGAAAAAAAGTAACGAGACAGAAATGCCGCGCTTATGATCGACTATACCAAGTGCTTTAACTCTTCATGCCTCAAGCACCGGCATATTATGAGTGTATGGCGAAAGTGCATGAGCTTGGGTCGTTCCTGCATGCCACCACCGCCCTTGTTTCAAGCCACGCTCACCCCGCCTCTTCTTTTCCTGACCAGGCCAAGCGGCCGAGTCATCTCAATCCTTCCAGTATCAACACAAAACTAGCTTTCGCGCTCTGCACCTGTCACGGATGATAGCTCTGGCCAAGTGTTGTCTAGACGTGCATGAACCGAAAGTTTAAAATATAGCACAGTGGCGGTTTGCAAGTCGGCGACGATCTTCTCCGGAAAAGCTATGACAGATGGCACAGGGTAAGTGTCGGCGTCGCATCGATCCTGACAGGGTGTGAGCGGTCGTTGTCGATTCAAAAGTCCTGGGTCGTTGCCCTACACTGCGCTTCAGCTATGGCTGTGGCTGGATGGGACATTCATCCGATTGGCATTCCGCACTCAGGCTTAATACATCAAAAACTAATGATGCACGGAACTAGCGTTCGAGCCTGGCTCCCTCCGACCCCACAAATATTGAGAAATGACGGACCCCGGCAGTCGGCGACAAAGGAACTTTTGAGTGGCTGAAGGCCGGCGGAAGCGCTATTTTCTGGCTTACAGCTCGACGAAGCAGACGGCGTGAGGAGTGCAGCCTGGACCGAGCATCTGAACCTTCGTTCGTATGCCAATATCAGTTGCTCGTCACCCGTCTAAGGCATGTAAAGTTAGTGGAAGCGAGGTTCGCTTGGCAGTTTAAGGTTTGCATAGCAATCGCGGACCATACTGCCCATCAGAGGAAGTTCCGCGATACGCTGACGATCTAGCCTACTCACCAAAGTAGACTCATGGATTCGGGGAACTCGGAGACCTCCAAGCGAAGCTCAACATGGGAGCGGCGGGTTAATAGGGCTATAACCGTGAGAGCCTTGGCGTCGTGAGATGTGTGATTGCGCTGCACGAGGGAGATTTGGAAACATGTCCTCTGATAGGAGCTTTTACGACATGACGAGGAAATTTGAACATGTCCCCTCTTGACTCATCCATCATGTCTTGATGGCTGTGTAGTCTGGACAGCGTTGTGGTCCTGGATGTCGTAATGCTGGGGAAGCGGCTTTCTCTCCATGACCCTGACAATCTCGTGGCGTGCTACGAGACGAGTCATGGAGACGCGTGCGGTTAGTCGGTTCCGAGGAACTGTTGATGATTCGTGGACGAAGCAGATGTAGTGGAAGATGGATACGCGGCCGAGCCCTGACGTTTTGCATGTGCCTCGACCTTGTTCCCAAGAGCCCGCCATCCAGGCCTCTGGAAACCAATCTTCCGATCTGCGTTCGCGTGGAACTTGCCTTTTTTTTGTTGGCCTCTCTCTGCTCGCTTGGATCCGACCTAGCAGACTCTCTTTGGGGGAACGATTGTTTTACCGTTCCCCGTTCCCCGATCCCCGTTCCCCGTCCCCGTCCCCCGTCCCCCGTCCCCCTCTTCCCAGCTCTCCACACCTGCGCTGGAGTCCACCAGTCCCCACCGAAATGTCCCGAACGGAGCCGAACCGGCCCGACTCCCCACCAAGCAAAATGCCCGATTAGGAAGGTTTGCTCGAAGCCGTTGAAGAGAGACAGCTTGGGACAGCGGGAAGGTGCACATTGATTGGGTTCCGGGGGTACACGAACCGTGGTTTGGGGTGGTACAAGTGCTGCGTGGCACACGACGGTCATTTCGGGCTGTAGCCGTGAGTCGTAACTTTTGGTGCCATGGGCACCGCGACGCTGTTGAACATAGTTTACACCTTGCAATGCCAGTCCGGAATTTGAACGCGCCCTGCGCCTCTTTATCTATATCCTAATGCGGCCGTACTCCATGCAAGCTACCTGTGATGCTAGTGAGAGTGGAAGGACAAACGCTACTTGACGAAGACTGGCAACGTCCCGCAATCAGGAGACTTTGACGAAGGCTGTAGATTGTTAGCCTGGGCTCGAGCAATAGGCCACTTCTCGGGCGCACTTACTCGCATCAATCTGCTTAATCTGCGGCAGGGCCAGCCTGACCTTATTCCTGTACAAAGCCATCTGCTTTCTCTGCAGCGGATTCCCCTCGAAATACACCGTCTCCAGTTCCTCCTTGTCCTTTAACTGCGCCTCAACCTCCTGAAAGCTATCGAGTTTGCAATTGCTCGCCCACAACTCCTGCAGATGCTCCAAAGTCTCAAGCCCCGCGAGATGCTCGATCGGATTTGCGGTGACGTCGATGATGCGGAGGTTGGTGTTGCGGTCGAGGCCGGATATCTCCGTGATGGCGTTGTGGGAGATGTATAGTTCTTCGAGGTTGGCGAGGGCGGAGAGCCCGGATATGGAGGTGAGGCGGTTGGATGGGAGGGAGAGGATGGTGAGGTTGGTGAGTGTGTCGAGGCCTTTGAGCTCAGTTATCTTGTTTTTACCGAGCCACAGCTGCTGGAGGCCTGTCAGCGTCTCCAGGTTTTGTATTTCCTGTGAACATGTTAGCTCTTCTGCTTCCGACCAGTTGCCCCATTCAACCCACCCGTATGCGGTTCGCGCCCAGCTCCACCTGCCTGAGGTTGCTCAGCCCGTCCAGGCCCTCGATGGCGCCGATTTTGTTCTGCACAAAGTAGATGTCCTTGAGCTTGGTGAGGTGGTTCACGCGCTTGATGTGCTTGAACTTGTTAAAGGACAGATCCAGCGACTCGAGTTCCGTGAAGGCATCGAAGCCGCGCATGTGTGAAATCAGATTGTCGTACAGGTCGAGCTCAACCAGCGTTGGCGCGAGCTCGTCGGGCAGCTCGACGTCGGTGATTTGGTTTTGGCGCAGGCAAAGACGCTTCAGCTTGCGAAACCGCTCCAGCCTCAGCGCGGGTATGCTCGAGATGCGCAGATGCACCAGGTCGATCTGATCCTCATCGTCCGGCACATCATCTAGCAGGTCCTCGTCGGCGGCAAGTTGCTCGGGCGGCGGTCCCGCGTTCTTGTCCTTGTTCTTGTCCGCGTCCTCGTCCTCTGAAGCCTCGGGGTCGCTGTCGGCCCCGGCTCCGTGCGGTCCGTCGAGCTGCACGCTCTTGTTTAGCCTCAGCTTGCCATCCCAGCCCTTGCTGTCCCTCGGCTTGTGGTCCTGTGCTTCCGGAGGGACCGTCTGTGGTGCCGCGGGGTCCGTGGCCAGGGTCTGATCTGCGGGATCTGTCATGGCGGGGTGCGAGGACACGACGGTGCGAGTCAGAGGGGAGGCGGCGAGGTAGCAGTCGGCCGTGTGGTGTGGTATCGAAGGCACGTGGGCGTGACAATGGCGGCACTCACCTGGTCGTAATGTCAAAGCTCCGAAGTTGCCTTCGGACAAAGCTTGTTTGGTGGGGGACTTGGACCCTGCCAACGGCTCGTCCATTCACGTAGTAGGGTGCTTTCTATCTACTGTATACAATCGAACGGCCATCATACCTGCCTGTCTATAGCATGATATTATCTACCTATCTCAGACGTGCATGTTCAAACTCGATTGTATATATATCGTGCGCTACCTCTTCCGACTTGCCCAAACCCTCACAAAATCAATCTTCGTATCTACCCCCAACCCAACCCTCTTCACCCGTCCCAACCTCGCCAAATCTTCTCCAACCCGATCAAGCACCTTCTGCTCCTCGCCGCTAATCCCCTTTTGGCCGTCTTCGTCCTCGCTGTCCCCGTCACCTCCATCATGCTTGACCCCATTCCGCATATGCGGGCTGTCCCAAATGTTTGTATCGAACCCCATGTCCACCCCACTGGCTTTGGGGACGTCCTTGGCGTGGGGCGTGTCCAACGAGCGATTGTTGTACATGTGGCGCGCAATGCGCACGCGCATGCAGTGTGTTGGCTTCGAAAGAAGCTTCCACATCCAGTTATGCGCACCGCCTGGGACTGGTGTCGTGATGTCGCCGGGCGTGTATCGTAGGTTCACAGGGTAAATCTTCGTCTTGGGGTCCGCTGTCAACAGACTGGGGCTGAAGGGCATGATGCCCCTGCCATTTGTCGTGGTGCATTCGGGAAACACGCAGACAATCGAGGTGGGGTACTTCTCCGTGAGCTCCTTCAATGTGACTAGATTGGCCGACCTGGGCGGCTCGAGTTGCGGTTGAGAGAAGGCCAGTGCGATGGCCCGAAACAGGCTCACAACCTCGACCCTCCTTTCTCCAGGCCAGCTCCTCGTGAACACGGGCGTGAAGATGCCTGCGAGATAGAGCGGATCCAGCGGGCTCGTGAAGCTACTCGCAATCACCGTTCCAGCATGCGGCAGATGGTCCTGCTTCTCTGCGAGCTTGCCTCGCTTGACTCCGTCCACCTGCAGATCCACCCACCAAACGCCGGGCACGGCAAGCACGGCCCAGAGCACGCATCTCTTGACCAGTGAGCCGACGGGTAGGAATTCGAGGAAGCCGAAGTAGAAGATGGAGAGAAAGAGCACGGCGGGAGCGCGGATGATGAAGAGGGTCAGGTGGATCGGGGCCCAGAGGAGGCTGGTGGGCGTCGTGGGGACGGGGAGAAAGGGCGCTATTGCGGTGCCTGTGTGCGAGTACGCATCAGCTTTCTCGTAGCGGAGTGCGCCCTCATCTGGCATGCCGGCGGGAGGGGAGTGGCGTTGCATACCTTTGTCCCGAAACTGTGTGTATTTCTCCATGGCAGGTGCTTTCGCAAAATGCTACCGCTCCATGGGCTGCTTTCTGCGTGTGAGCTGGGTGCGACAAGACAAGGCCGGGTATTGACCTGGCGCATTTGCGGAACAACCAAGTGACGCTGGCCGAAGTGCGAGGGTCATGTCATCGGCATGTGAAATTCGGCTGACCGCCAAGACATCACTTCGGAACTGGCATTCCACAAGGAACCAGATGGAAGACTGAACCTCATATTGTTGTTACCAAGGAGAATTGTATACAAAAGAAACAGCGTGGTAGTATTGCGGCCTCGCCGTGCCCTAGTAATGCCAAAATTAGGTGACTGCTCGGAGCTCGAGTTCCGAAATGCCGCGAACCAAAAACACCCAGCTCCCGCGCGCTCGCTTCTGCCGCAGCAACCCTCTGCAAAGGAAAAGAAAACAAGAAAACAATATGATCCCTGCAGCGGGACGGAGGACCGTAGGTACTTTTGTATGGACAACATCGATCTGCGCGGCTATGGGAGGTAGATTGGGTATGAGCGAGTCGAAAGGCGAAGAGGGGTGCCAGGAACACACCAACACCAGCCAAGAAACAGTTCTGGTAAAACAGCCATTCTTCAAGAGTGCCCCTCAGCGATGCTGCACGCATGCGACCCGCCTCGATATGCAGATTACAAATTGATTACAAAAGTACAGTCTAGAAGGAGAAACACGACTTGTTCTCTTCTCTCTTTTTCGAAGCTAAAAAGTATAGGGCCCGTACCCTGGTGCGAAGGGGTCAAGGCTTGGAATAGTTATACGTTGGAAGGTCAAGTGGAGGTTCGAGTCGGTGCTTCTGCTGACCTCATAGGCCAACATCGAGCACTAAACTAACGTCGCTGACCTGGGAGCCGGCGAGATCCTCGAGGACGGGTATCAGATCGAGAAGTTCGTTGTCGTGGGCATCAGAGAACCAGCTGCTGATAGGGACGGCATGTTGCGGGTGGAAGATGTACGATGTAGGAGAGTTGTCGATGATGATGGTGTCCTTGAGATCGCGACCAATTTGGGACAAGTCCTTGATCACGGTCAGCATCGTCCTGGAACAAGCGGTCCAGTACATCATACCTTGACATAATTTCCCTGGTGGTTGTAGCAACTCTCTCGGAAGAGTCTGTGATGCACAACGCCATGGATGTCTAGTTGGTCAAGCAGAGGGTCACCGTACTACACGAGGTTAGCTCGACCCTGACCGGCTCGGTTGACTACTTGCCTTGGATACGGAGGCGGTAAAGACGACAACCTCGTAGAGCTCGCCCACGCGCTTCATGAACTGATCTACGCCGGGTCGCTTGATCACGTAGACATTGTGGTATTGACCCTCGATTTCGACAGGTATGGTAAAGTCGGCTTGAGCGAGTATCTGTGTGCTTGTCAGCATCCTGCTGGCATGTCGTGGCTGGAGACAAGTACCTTAAAACTGCTGTGCACCAACGTTTCGTCCAAATCAAGCACGAGACACTTCTTTCCCTTGAACTCGGGTCTTAGCGGGCCCAGCAGGTATTTTTGCTGCGGCTCAGACATGCTGGTCTCTGACGTCTGATCCCGCACCGCGTCACGTCTTTGCTCTAATGGCGGCGGAGGAGGTAGGTCGACCTTGGGCGGGCTTTCATTCTTCGCCTCACTAGAGCTCTCGTCACCTTCATGACGGACATCGCTTGCTGCGAGGGGCACATCTTTCATCTCAATGTCCTGGTCCTTCTCCTCTTGCGAGTCGGTCCTGTCGTGTATTATCTGCTGCTGCTCGTGAGACGGCCTCGGCTGCACCGGTGTCGTTCCTGGCGTCGGTGTCTGAATGTTGATCTGGGGATGGCCTGTCTGTAGAGTGCCTGGTTGGTTCGGTAGAGGGGGTAAGGGCTGTTCCGCGTGCTGTTTCTTAGACGAGCTCCTCGTCACAGTCATGGCAGGAGTGTCGTTGGTGGGCCTATCTGCCGTACCGTCACCATGGGGTTTTTCCAACCGGTCTGCGCCATATGTCTCACTCGCGGCCTTTTCGTCCAGAGGCTCTTTCGAGTCTGCGGTGCTTGACTCGGCAGTGGGATCTTGCTTCTTGACAGGCGTAGGCTGCGTGGTGCGGACGGGCTTCACCTTGGCGGCCTGCTTCGCGTTCTCGGCGGGCGCCTCGTCACGCGTGGGCCGGGCTTCTTTGGGAGCGAAACAGGGAAGGCACGACAGTAGTCCACCAGACTTCTTCGTCTTGCTCCGCGTGGAGCCTTCGCGGTTGTCGGCCGTTGGAACGGGGGGCACCTGTGCCACCTTCTCCGACGCTGCGGGCTGCTGCTGCTGCGAGCGCTTGCTGCTAGCTGTGCTCCCGGCGCGCCGCTTGCCCAGGAAGCTCCGCTTGGAGCCGCGCCCGATGCTCTCCGAGTCTGCCACGGTTGCGCCGCTCAGTCCCGTGCCGGTGGGTGTCTGCGATTCGTTCGACTGCGAGTTCGAACGCGGAATGTTGAGGAGGGATCGCTTCTTCTTGGGCTCGCCTGCAGACGGTGCACCTTCCTCCCCGGCTGCTAGAGACTTGGAAGCGTTTCGGGGCGGATCGTCTGCTGACGCGGGCCCTTTGGACGACGAGCGCGGCGGCGGCACCACGGTGGTAGCGGCGGGCGATGCGCTTGCGACTGGGGAGGGTGTTAGCAATTGAAGCGTGAGATGCAGCGTCCGCACGACGGCTCGCCGAGGGCCGGATACGTACCGGTGCCGTTGGGCTGGTCTGCCGTGCTGTCGACCGCAGGCTTCTCGGTGGACGGCCGATCGGGGGCGGCTGCGGCGACGACAGTGGGCTCGGAGCTCATGGTTGAGCGACGGGAGCCTCGCGATTACGCTGGCGATGCAGCGTGATGTTGCCGGTGGCGGTAGCTCCTTGTGTCGTGGTCGCGCGGCGGGTGCCTCGTGGGCAGCGGCGACGGGCGCGGCGGTGGGCGCGGCGCAGGGCGGCGTCGAGTGAATGCTGTCGGGCAATTGCGTCGGCAGGGAGCGCGAGATGGAGCAGCAGGCGCGGACGGTGGTGAGGTAGGGGGGAGGTACACGACACTGGACGGACTCGCGGGCGCGAGCGAGGTAGGGTAGGTAGGGGCTGATGAGGCTGGGCCGCTGGCCGGCTCGCTAAGCTTAGGAAATGAGTGTCGGCTTTCATTCACGACGCCTTCTCCCCACAACAACACAACCGCGCTCGCTCCAAGCGGGCAGACTGAGCACTGCAGAGCGCGCGTCGAGATGGTGGAGCGGGAGGGCGGGTCAGGCTCCAACAGTGCGATTGTTCGCGTTCGACGTGAATGCTTCGTTGGCAGCAGCACCAGCACAGTCGACGGCAACGGCTACGGCTACGGCCACACGAGGGCGCGCCGACAGGGGGGGCCCTCTTACGGGACATAGGACTGGGTGAATGGCATCCTCTTGGCCCGGGCTAGCACGCCTCTGTCCTAGACGCTCGAACATGCCTCGACCCGTTTTGATCGCGTCTGGTGGCGGGTGTGTGTATGGTCGTTGGGCGCAACCTCCAAGCTGCCATGCTCACACGAAGATGCTCTGCAGCGCGTCGACAGTCTTTGCTTCCGGCGACTTTGGACGAGCCTGGAGCGAGCTGATGGGGGAGAGTGAAGAACGCCTGGAGTCTTGCCCATCCGTGCAGCCACAAGCCTCCCGGACGGCGGTTAGCAAGGACCCTAAATCTGCGTCTCGCGGGCACCGGCCTATCACCGCCGTCGAACCGCAATCATCCTGGTCGCCTGGTCGCCTCCACCATCATCCCGCAGGCATGCAGCAACCTCACCCTCCACATGCTTCCAACAATAAAGCCGGGCGTGACCATTGCTCCTGTCGATGAACAAAACCACATGTCTAGGACCTCGACGCCGATTGATGTCGGACAGCTGTCGTCGGTAGTGAATGCATGTTTGACCGCTGTGGCGAGTGAGCGAACCGCCCGTCGCACATCGAGTCATCCGAAGCTGTCTATGGTAACGCACGAGGCCAACATCAGACCTTGGAACCTTGGAAGGTGTGTCGCAATCTGCTCGTTCGGAGCTGATGCTGTCCAACTCGAGTTTCCGAGTTGGGGCACAAAGCTCACAGCCTCTTTGATCCATGCACACGTAGACCCTACAGTTTCACCACGGAAAGGCATGTTGAAGGCATGGGTACTCACACACAGCCTAACCAACTCGACCAGGTAAGTAGATACTGGAGACCCACGTCCAAACAACCTTACACACCGTTGTGCTGCAAAGGTGCAGGTCTGAGTACCATGGTTATAGAGCTCGCGCAGCTCCACGTGTTTCAATATCGGTCAGTGTGAGTATTTCCTATGCAGATAGTACGACAACTAGGTATCCAATGTCGGACCACAGTATGTGATTAAAGCTTCAGACATAACGTCTGGTGGATGCAGCCGGTTTGAGCACAGGCCATTGGCGCTAAGCCGGAAACAGTATCCAGTGTTTACAAACATTGAACCTCAATCATCGAGCGTTCGACCAGCATCGCCCACGACGCCGTCGCCTTTTTGCTTCTCGCCACGCCGCAGCATGGTCTGGTGATTTGTTTCGTTCCATTGGAGTCTACTTTGGATACCCACCCCATGGACGTCACCACCGAAAACCAGGTATGCAGCCAGATGGACGCGGCGCCGGCTCGCAGCACATCTAACATGGACCGCAGGACGTCCATAGACGCACTGGCATACGACCGCCAACAAAGATCCAGTCTCTGCTCTCACCCCCGCGCACGCATGGACTCGCCGAAATGACCGACGCGGCGACGAACGCCCGCGGCGCTATGGGACCGCCGCCGGTCCCCACGGGCAGCATCAAACACAAGCCATCAGGCCGTGAGCTTGCTACCTTCTCCGTCCGGGAGCGGCCGTTAACATACACAGTCCCCGAGCCCGAAGCGAAATCACGCAAGACGCTGGCAGAACGCGCTGGCGAAACCTCCAGCTCCAGAATCGCGGCTCCCACGACTTCGCGCCCCGTGAACAACGCAGTCAAGAACGCCCTTGCGAATGGCCCGCGCCCGTACTCGGGAAGCGCTTCTCTCTCGCGAGTCCCGTCCCACAAGACGTCCAAGCATACCGCCGCGAGCTCGTTATTCGGCAGCAGCGTCGGTCATGGCCCGAGGGCAGCAAGTGCGAATACCTACGGTGCCAGACCCAAATCTGCATACGGCGGCCACAATCGCAGTAAATCGCATCATCAGACGGCTCGTCCCGCAACCTCGTTTGCTCAGCACGAGGAGGACGGCGACTCCGAGCGCAAAGGTGTGCAAACTTTCCTTATTTCTACGAACCCCCAAGATCGAGAGACGCTCAGAGTTCCAAAGAACTCCTCAAAAGGCCCAAACAATGTATCAACAAACCATGTATCAAGCACCCGGCCGTTTTCACTCCATGTACCTCGGAAGAGAACCTTCCATCTGTCAGCGCCACGAGCGACTTCGTCCCCTTCTTCTTTATTTCCGACAAGTCCGACACCAGAGGGACCTACCGATGCCGACGACATCTTGGATGCGTTTGGGGCGCTCACACTGAACGCCCCGGCACTTCAAGGTCGTGCAAGTCACATCGGGCGTGGGAATACTTCTGGCAAGAACGCGGACATCTCCTTCAAGTCTAAAGCTTCGTCTTCCCTGCTCCCGCGGCGTACGCCGAACAGGCAGCCAGCCCCTCTGCCACTGCCTGCTCCAGGCACGCCCACTAGAGCTCACAGACTTCAGCTCTATACTCCATTTTTGAACAGGTTTACTAACGATCGTTGTCCAGCGTTCGACGACTCCCGGGTAGCGAGCCTCGAAGCACAATTCGAAACGTTCAAGGAGCAGATCAAGGACGACTTGTCGCAACAGAACAGTCTCAAGGATACTATCAAGCTCTATGAAAGCAGAAGTATGTATTGGCATCATCTGTTGCCGAGAAGAAGCAGCCCCGAACGTTGATTGCAAACGCTAATAGGATGTTGTTTAGATGCGGAACTGGAAGCTACGTGCGCACAGTATCGGACGCTCATGGAAGAACACAAAACGGAGTTGAAGGACCTCAAAAGCCTCCTCTCAACAACGAACATGGAGTTGGAGACGGTACGACGGAGTCATTCCTTCGAAGTAGACGATCTGCGCCGGAAGCACCGCAACGAAGTCGAGGACCTCGAAGATCGACACCGGAAAGACTCGGAGCGCTCTCGACGAGACAACGAGGGGGCTGCGGACAAGGTCAGGAAGGAATTCGAGGCGCAGATCGAGACGCTTTTGAAGATGCATACCGAAGAGTTGGCAGAGATGGAGCGGAGGCTGAAGATTGACTTGGAGGAAGAGCGAAGTAAAAGGCTACGGGAGACGACAGAGGTGCAGACCGAGTTCGCATTGAAGTTAAGAAACGCCGGCCTCGAGGTAGACACCAGGGAACGAGAGGCTCAGCTCATACAAGGGGAGCTAACCAACGTCAAAGCGGAACTAGATCGAGAACGAACTCTGAAATATGGACTTCAGGGCCAACTCACACAGGCGACAACACACAGCCTGACCCTGGACGCTTCGAACAAGGCGATGATGGAAAAGATCAACTTCCTAGAGTCAGACAGTCAAGCGCAGTCGTCGGCCTTTAATGAGCTCCATCGGCGGATGCAAGAAGCCATCGAAGCCGCAGAGCTTGCCAACGAGAAGCTCCGACAGGAAGAAACCCTGCGACGAAAACTGCACAACCAAGTACAGGAGCTAAAGGGCAACATCAGAGTCATGTGTCGTGTCCGTCCTCCACACGACTCCGAGACGGATCCGGCTAACATTGACTTTCCTGACAACGACACAGACAGCAAGGAAGTTGCCGTACAAGGTCCGGAAAAGACCAGCGCCATGGGAGCGAATATCACTCAAACACACTCCTACGCCTTTGACCGCGTATTTGGTCCTGCGTCACAGAACGGCGAGGTCTTCGAAGAGATAAGCCAGCTTGTGCAGAGTGCGTTGGACGGCTACAACGTCTGCATTTTCTGTTACGGCCAAACTGGCTCTGGAAAGACATTCACCATGTCCTCCACCGACGGAATGATACCCCGTGCTACCGCGCAAATCTACTCTGAAGCCACTCGCCTTGAAGAAAAAGGCTGGCGGTACAAAATGGAGGGATCTTTCGTTGAAGTGTATAACGAAACATACAACGACCTCCTCGGGCGCGCCGAAGATCTTGATAAGAAGAAGCTTGAAGTCCGACATGATCCAGCAAAGAAGCAAACTACCCTTGAAAACGCTGTTTCCGTGGCGTTGGACGGCCCGCACCGTGTTGAAGAGATCATGGAGAGAGCGAGTAAGAACAGGAGTGTGGCAGCGACCAAGGCGAATATGCGGTCTTCGCGATCACACTCTGTTTTCATCTTGAAGCTTGTCGGCGAGAATAGCATCACGGGAGAGAAGAGCCAGGGAACACTCAATCTTGTTGACTTGGCTGGTTCGGAGCGTCTGGAGCACAGTAAGGCTGAGGGTGCGCGGTTGAAGGAGACGCAGAATATCAACAAGTCGCTTTCCTGCCTGGGAGACGTGATTAATGCCCTTGGGTCGGCGAAGGAGGGGTCGCATATCCCGTATCGAAACTCTAAGGTCAGTTGATAATCTAGTCTCTGTAATGATGACGGAAACGCTAACAATTAGGTGTAGTTGACCTATCTCCTCCAATATTCCCTCGGGGGCAACTCCAAGACGCTTATGTTCGTCATGGTCTCACCACTTCAAGCACATCTCCAGGAGACCATTACTTCGCTCAAGTTTGCGACCAAGGTGCACAACACGCACATTGGTACAGCGAAGAGGCAGACAAAAGCGTAATTTGCCTGTTCCTTAGCAGTGAGGTTGGTTGTACCGGTATGGGGCCTGGGTCGGTGCTGGGGTTCGGTTTTCCGGATCCTGTATGGAGTTTAGGAAGGAAGGGGCTTGTTGATGTTTATCGTACTTTCGCAGCGGCCGTGTGAAGTGTTCTGGTCGACTTGCTGGGTGTTTGGCTGTCTTTGGGACAGCTTCTACTTTTTCTTCTTCAGTCCTCGGCGTACGGTTCGGCGTTCTTTTTGAGGTAATGGATGGCGATGTGGCGACGTTTACTAAGTCATACATGGTTAACTATACTTTGACGATACCACAAGCCTGCTACCTGTACCCACCGAAACTTTCTTACCACGGTGAAGATACGCGTAGGTATCATTAGATTCGTGCATGGCTATTAATTGCAAAGCATTCTCAGTGCAGGGTCCTAGGTGGGTGTGATCATTTTTCTATACATTGCTTTTCGTAGGTCTCATAATGGCATGCCCTTTCGTGCCAGCAAAAAAAGCTTTTTGTCCAATATGAAGCGATGAAACATGTCGTCTAAGCAGCCGCCAAATTAACAAGTCATGTGAACACCTCCGCCACAGCGTACGGTTCCTCTGCGCAACCTACGCAGAGACCTGGCCATCTGCTCAGAAAAGCCCACTGACGCCATTGGTCAGACCTTCAGCGCCATTGAACCCAATCCCATCTTGGTACTCCTTTGTGAGGTCATCCAACATGCCAGCACTAGCAGCCACAAACCCCAAATACGGACGACTTGGGTCGAGTACCCGAGACAGGTATTCTGGATGGAATTGTACGCCCACGAACCAGGGGTGGTCCTTGATCTCGACAATCTCCATACGCACGCCCTGGTCGTCCTTGCCAACGAAGCTGAGGCCACCCTTCTCAAGCGTATCAATGTAGTCGGGGTTGACCTCATAACGGTGACGATGTCGCTCCAAGATCTCGGTCTTGCCCGCGTAGAGAGCGCGGAGACGCGACCATTCACTACCCTCTTGGAACAAAGTGGGACGAAGGCCTAGACGCATGGTACCGCCCATGTGTTCCTTGCTGACTTCTGGCATGAACATGATGAGTTTGTCTTCGGCATTCGGTTTGAATTCCTCAGACGTGGCATCCTTGATGTTGCAAATATGCCGCGCGTACTCGATGACGGCGACTTGCATACCCAGACAAACGCCTAGGTAAGGCGTCTTCATCTCGCGGGCCCATTTGGCGGCTTGAATCATGCCTTCGGTTCCACGCTCGCCGAAGCCACCAGGTACGAGAACACCTTGCGCTGTGCAGACCTCATGCCAGGCCTTGTGGAATTTGGCGGGATCCTTTTCGCGAAAACTTGACTCCAGGTGCTCCGAGTCAACCCAACGAAGGTCCAAGCGACGGTTGCATCGCATAGCGGAGTGCTCGAGCGACTTGAGAACGGACAAGTACGAATCGTGGAGCTCGATGTACTTGCCGACCAGCGCAATCGTGACGGAGTCCTGGTAGCGGTGCTGCGAGCCCGTCAACGAGTTCCATTGCGCCCATGTCTTCCGGCCTTTGGTAGCGAGGGCGGGGGAGATAGTCAGGGTGTCGAGCGCGAGGATCTTCTTTAAGAGAGGAATCAGACCCTGCTGTTCGAGGAGCATTGGGACCTGGTAAATGGATGGCATGTCCCTAACCATGACGACCTGTTCAAAGTCGACCTGACAGAAATGTGCAATCTTCTCAATAGCGCCGGGGTCGAGTGCGGTTTCGCAGCGACAGGCGATCAAATCAGGAACCAAGCCTAGACGTAGCTGTTAGTAAGTCCATCTAGGCGATTTCAGAACCTAGGCACATACCCGCACTACGGACTGCCTTGATGGCCTGCTGCGTAGGCTTCGTCTTCTGTTCCCCATTGATGACGGGCACGTACGAAACGTGGATCTGGAGAAAGTTGTCCTTGCCGGCGCGGCGCCGCAGATGCGTCATGGCCTCGATGAAGGGCATACTCTCGATGTCGCCAACGGTTCCGCCCAGCTCAATTATGCACACGTCCGGCACCTCGTTGGTGTCGTCGACGGGGATCTGCGCGACCTTGACGATCCAGTCCTGGATTGCATCCGTGATGTGCGGCACGACCTGCACCGTCTTGCCCAGATAGTCGCCCTTGCGCTCGCGCTGGATGACATGTTGGTAGATCTTGCCCGTGGTGATGTTGTTCTCACGCGTCAGGGTGATGTTCAGGTAGCGCTCGTAGTTGCCGAGATCGAGGTCGACTTCGCCGCCGTCGGAGAGGACAAAGACCTCGCCATGTCTGCATGCTGCTCAGCTTGTGCCGAGCCGTGGATGCGCAGGCTAGGTACGTACTCCTTGGGGTTCATGGTCCCCGCATCGACATTGAGGTACGGGTCTACCTTGATGGAAGAGACGTGCTGGCGCATCAGCACAGCGCGCGGCACGCGTCAAGCAGGAGCACTTATCTTGAGACCGATGGTCTTGAGCAGCAGTCCCGTCGAGGAGGCTGTTGTGGTGCGCGTGCCGTCAGTTCAGTTCAGAGCATGTGCAGGCCTACTCGGGCGGCATACCTATGATGCCCTGGCGCATGTTAGTTGTAGCCCGTTGCCCGCTGGTGCACGTGTGCTCATGCTCACCTTCCCCACGCCGCTGATGACGCCGCCAGACACAAGCACGTACTTCATGGCTGCTTGCAGTGCCCGAGGTGCGGTTGGGGAAGGGGAGGGAAGAGAAGTCGAGCGCACGGCTGACGAGATTTTTGAACGTAGCGCACGCGCGCGCCGGCGCCGGCGTCTTCGAGCCTTGGTTGGCCGGTGGGGCCCGCGCGCTAGTCGTGACTTGGCCGCCTGGACGGCACTAAAATGAGGCTTGCGACCACGGATCCTCTGTCTACGCCAATTCCAACCTCACTCCAACCTCACCCCATCCGCCATCCCATCCTCGCCTCGCATCACGGGGTCCAGTCGAGTGCAGGATACAAGCTATGAATTGGTATAGTGCTTCTGATGCTTCGGTAAATGCATTACACCCTGGCCACGACCACGACCACCTCCACCACCTCCACCACCTCCATCACAGCCACCACAACCACCCTGCAGCACGCCTGCGCTGTCCGCCATGTGAAAAGTAAAAATGTCGTTCGTCTGGTCGTGAGAATGCTAAGCGCTATCTGAGAAAATGCTTCAGATATCCACAATATCCGCCATGCCCGTCGCTCTAATGGCACATGATAACAATGTAATCGAAAGCGCAAGGCGGTCGCGGCACCCTCAGTCCTTGCGCCGTCGTTTTGCCAGCTCGTCCTCGTCCGCCTCGTCATGGTCTTGGCTCTGCGTGAGCCGCTTGCGAGCCAACGCTTTTTCGTTGCCCTTCTTGACCTGAATATTACATCCTTGCAGCTTCAGTGCCCGCGTGAGGGCGCTGCTGGGCCGCATTCCCGGAAAATCCTTGGCTGTGTAGACGGTGAAGACGTCGCTTAGCACTTCGTTCAGTATCGGCGAGAAACCTCCCACGTGGAGGTTCATCGGGTCGAGACGCATCAGCACAAAGCGAAGCCGGTACCTGCCGTGAGTCCGGCAAGAGAGATCGGGGAAACAGAAGAAGCAGCCCTCGACGTTGTGCTCGTCTTTGGCTACCGACGGCGAGGCCACCAGCTGCCCCATCAAGCGTCGCGTCGTCCGACGGTCGGGCTGAATGAGCGCCGTCTCCTCGCTCGTCCCCTCGGCATTCCACAGTGTGCAGTGGACAACATTCAGTGAGTAACGCAGCTCCTCCTGCTCTGCAATGCCGGTCTTGGGATCGCTGACGATGAGCTGGATGATTGGCGGCGGGTCAATCACTCTGCGATCTCTTTCGCCAAAGCCGCACGCTCGCGCCGCGATGGGCTGCTGTCGCACCCGGAGCTCGTAATTGAGATTCCTGCACTCGTCAGTCGGGGTCCAACTTCCTCTTACGGCCGTGGCATGCTTACAGTTGCTCGTTGTATACTGGTTGTGGTATGGAACCAGGTAGCGGGATCGGCCGAGCTTCCTGTCGGGGCGGAGGGCCAGCCGTCGGGGCGTCAGGATACACTAGCGGTCCCAAGGTGTTTGGAACGGATCCGCGGTGCGAGTGCGAGCCCACGGACCCGCGGAATGGAGTCGAGCTCGACGCATAACTCGGTGTGTAGCCAGGTGACGCATGGGGAGGGTACGGCCGCTGCTGCGACGGTTCCACTGGAGACGCAAGGGAGCCATATGGCTGCTCATGGTGCGGATGGTGGTGGACGGGCCGGGTGTCCTCGTACGGGTAGCGCTGCTCGGTCAGTCTGCGCGGCCCTCTGCCGTCGAAGTCGGTGCGGGGTGATATGGGCGGGCCGTACTGCTGCGGCGAGTAGGGCGGGTCTGATCGGGGCGGGGTGTACTGGGTCGAGTGCAGCAGCTTGTCTACGGGGGCGGCCGGGCGTTGCAGCGAGTGCTGGTGTTGATGCTGGTGCGGACCATGGCGGGAAGGCGGGACAGGCTGGATGGAGGGTAGATGGTTGATAGGTGAGCGGAACGGGTAATCCGACCGCGGGGGCGGTAGCACAGAGTCGGGGGGGATTTGCAGCGGCGGCAGTCGACGATGGTGGTGGTCGAGGAAAGCGGGCGCAGTGAAGACGGGCGGCTTCTGAGTCTCGGTCATATCTGAGGCCTGGGGCGGAGGGAGGTTGGGATGGAGCAGCGGAGCAGGTGGTGGTTGGGGCATGCGTGTATTATTATTTGTCCACAGGCTGCTGCAGGAAGCCGCATTTGGGTCTTCAGGACGGCTTGTGCCAGCTCTTTCTGAGATTGGGCGGCCAGGGAGTGGTGCAATGGGGGACACAAGGTCAGGAATGCCTCGACAGTGGCGGGGGTTAGTCTTGTAGGTCTTGGGGCTCAGGGCCAGCACAGCAACGGCGGTTTAGTCGCCGCCAGAGTGGAGAGAGGCGCTCAGACACTGGCGGACCGGGGCATCGATCAGGATGCAGACGAGGATGGGGCTGGCAGCGGATATGTATCTTGGACATGGAGTGGCATCCTGGATCAACCGGCGCCAAGCAGCACCCGGATCCACGCATCGAGTGAGCAGTCGCTGCATCCAAAAGGGCCGGACGGGCCCTGCAAAGTCGACGCAAGTCGTTTTGGGCGGGGCGGCGCGATTGGGAGGGCTTGGTCGGGGCGTGGGATGGGTGCGCAGCAGCACCAGCAGCAGCACCAGCAGCTGCCGTTGGCGTTGGGCGCGCGCTGGGGCAGAGACTGATCGGCTAAAGGCAGCAAAACGGGCAGGGCACACGATGCTCTGACGGCCCCAGTCTCTGTGGGTGTGCAGAGAAACGAGGAACGAGAAACGAGAAACCTGGGACCCCGGTTGTAGCACGGCGGAGCCTAGTTGCGGGCAATATGTGGAAGTGGTGCTAGATTGCGCCGTCACCGCGAGGGTAACATTGGGGCGTGCGGCGGGCCTCAAGACGCGCCCGTGTGCCAGAACGGGACGTTTTGACGACGCTGTGGGCGCGCGGGCGCGGCCTGGACGGGCGACGGGCGACGGGGAGACGACTGCCGGCGACTGCGACGGCGAATGTGTACGAATCACGGGACACTGGCGTCGCGGCTAAACGTCGCGCTGTGGCATTGGGTGGCCGTTTGCCGTCCGGGGGGGAGGGGAGGGGAGCAGGGGGGAGGCACTCCCTGCGCCCAGATGTCCACGCACCGGGCTAGTGGTTACCGCAACGAAGTCTCAACGGCACGACCCTGGATGACGGGCGGTGGTGAGGATGTGGGTGAGGATGCCAGCGACAGACACATCCACGGCAATGCGTGTGGCTTGGTATGCTGGACGTGGCTCTAGTCATCCTTCCCGTCCTCACCTCCATGTCTCTGCCTCTGCCTCTGCCTCTGTCTCTGTACCTCTCTGTCTCTCTCTCTCTCTCTCTCTCTCTCTCTCTCTCTCTTTCTCTCCCTCGCGTTCTCCCCCCTCCCGCGGAGCCTCCCGCCGAGGAGCCGCTTCGTCATTCCCGCGCGCAGGGCAGATGGCAAAGGATGAAGCAGCAGTCGCCATGGTCTTCGGCGCAGGCGTGCCCTGCGTGTGCAGAGGTGCGTAGAGGTGCGTAGAGGTGCGCAGAGGTGCAACGTCGAGGCTGGGCTAGCCGGTGGCTCTTGCCGCTTTCAGCCGGGCACCAGATGCTATCATGTTGCAGACAGACAACCCGGCGCTGCGTGTGTGCGACCATGGCGGGGGGCATCGTGGGCGTGGCCCATCCCTGCTGCGCTGCAGCCCGCAGTCACACACTAGCTAGCCGTGGCTGCTGCCGACGAGGCACGGGATAATTCGCCGTCTCGATAGGGTGCAACGGGTGCAAATTCCACTCCAAACCGGCCTTCAAGACGGTTGCAGGTGCAGGTACGCGCTGGCGCCGCCCGTGGTCTTCGACGCTCCGGGACACGTGAGCGATGGCGGCGGCGGCGGCGGCGACAAGAACAACAACAACAATAACAAAACAACACAACAACACTGGACGGCGATGCAACTGGCAAACGACCGTATACTGCACGGTACCGTCCTGTACTCTGCTGTCCTGTCCTGTCCTGTCCTGTCCTGTACTGTACAATAAACATCGCGGTATGCGGGGCGAGGCAGGTGCCAACGAGAGCGCCTGCCGTTTACGCGAGCCACCACTGTGCCCACACCGCCCTCGCCGCGAATCACAGCCACGGCACGCCTCCACCTCTGCTCCTCCGCCTCCTCCACCTCGTCCTCCTCTTCCACCGCCATCGACTTCGCCGCCCGCCCACTCGCGGCAATCCTAAAACCTCCGACGATCGCCTCGCCTCGCCTCGCCTCGCCTGCCATGGCGTCCAAGTCGACCAATTGGGGCAACTACTCGCGTACGTTGCACTCCGGCTCATTCCTGCATCACTATCTGCAATCACGCCTGCTGCTCACCGTGCCCACCGTGCCCACCGTGTCCACCGTGCTCACCGTGCCCACGCAGATTACCTCGGACCAAACCGCACTCCCGGTTCTCCACCAGCAATCCACGTCCGTGATGTGCGTTTGACCTTGATCGCCGCCCTCGGCTTTTCCTTCCAGGGCAAACGCTGCCTGGATGTTGGCTGCAACGACGGCTCCGTTGGAACCCAGCTGGGTAGGTGAGCGGGGTGCTCCCTGGCCAATACTCCAACCGACTATGCCCCGACCTTGCTAATATCATCCACCAAAAGCCATCGACTTCGGCGCCCGTCAAGTCGTGGGCGTCGACATCGACCCCGACCTGGTAATCAAGGCCCAGCATCTGCTCGCACTGCGCTCCTCGCGCATGCGTCCGTCCAGCGCCGCCGGCGAACCCATCGTCGACTACTTCCCCATGTCCGCCGTGCTCCGCAACCCTCACATCCCGGCTTCGGCGCCTTCTCCATCTAGCTGCCCTCGCGTGAACTTTATCGCTGCCGACTGGGTCGTATCGACGGACCCGGCTATCGCTGGCCCTTATGATTTCATCCTGGCCTTAAATGTCATCAAGTGGATCCACCTGGAGCATCTCGACGCGGGTGTGGCAACCTTTTTTCAAAGGTGCAACGCCTCGCTCGCCACAGGCGGCTACTTGGTCATCGAGCTGCAGACCTGGGACTCGTACCAAAAGGCGGTCCTCCCCAACGCTGCTCCGCACTTTGCGGCCAATCTGGCCAAGTTGAAGTACCGGCCAGAGACCTCATTTCCAGAGTTATTGCGCGACCAAGGGTTCAATCTCTGCGCGACATCCGCCCAACTGCGTCGTCAAATCAATATCTACCGCAAAGCATGACGGACCATGTGCGGGCGGGGAAGACGTCGGTAAGTTTGCCGCCTTCGTCGTTAGACACCTCGGGAGCCACTTCCCAATTCTTCCATTTTGATTGAAAGCGCACATCCGTGCTTCTCGGGAATTAATTGGTCCCAATCCGGGTTTTCTCAGAAACAGCCAGCCAATGAAGCTCCATGTCCTCGGCATTTGCCCTCCTCCGAACCACTGTTCCTGGTGGAAATCCAATATTCGGCAAACACTTCCTTCGCTCGCGAACCGGGCTTGCGTCATGTGGTTAAACCGCGAATGTCGCCCACTTTCTTGCCAACGTGAGGACGTCTGGCTACGGTATTGTACGCTACCTGACTCGCATTGTTACTCGACCGCCTCATCGATATACCCTGCCCGTTGAGAACCATGCGTGTTGTACGACATGATTCTATCTTCGCGTGGGGCATAGACTTTGTAGACTCCATGTGCTCCAAACCCGCCGTGAACTTGCAGCCTCTCTGAATATGGCAGGTGTCCAAGTTGGCCATGTATTGGGTCCACGAGGTCCGTCCACTACAAGCTTCTTCCTTGTTCTGCATTCTCGCCCATGATCCGACTGCTGCGGCGACATGACGCATTTGGAGGCTGTTTGGATCCGTATCGCGCCAGCAAAGATGCATTACTATAGCGAACTGATGTGGAGGGCGTGCAACAGTGCTCGCCCGGGTGGAACGGGTGGAAGGGCGGCACGGCCATCAAAATGCAACCCGGATTTCTAGCGCTTCCAGAACTAGAAGCATAAAGTCTTCTTGACAAGGCGCCGCAGCGTGCCTGCAAGTGTGTCTACAAGATGCATTGCAGTAGAGCAGGGATCAGTTGCATCCCTCACGCTCTTATCCATTCAATTTATTCAACGTCACGGCTCATCCGGTGTTCTGCCTGCTGTTACGCGGTCCGTCTTTACCTACTTGTCATCTCAGTAAATAGCGTTGTTCCTTACGCGAAGTCCGGCACTCATCCATGTCTGCGCGTGCGTACCATTGCCTCCATGTGTCCGCTACGCATTCTCAGTTGCTCGCACATGCGTTACTTCAGATACTTGCACGCCCTAGGCTGACAGTGTCTCGGTCTCCACTAATATGAATTTTCCAGGCCACCAGAACGAATAACCACAGGCGAGCAGTGCGAGATATCCTGATTCTACCTTGTACTTCAGGGCCCAGCAGACATATGATCTGAGCGATCACTGTTTCAAGTAAAGCTCGCTTCGACAATATCGCCTCCAGCGGCTGCTCCCCAAGGCAATTGGGGGAAATGCTATCAACGTGTAGGTCATTACACGAAGCCGAGGTAGTATCATAACACAGACTGGCGGGGCAACAAACGGCTGCAAGAGATTCGCTGTAGGATTAGCAACATTCTTCTCAATCCAGTCAACGTGGTTCAATCGGTTCGAGTGCGGTCTCGGAAAAAGAGGAAGACTGGCACTGTCGCTATCAAGTCCTTCTCCTCGATCCACGTCGGTACCGCTACACTCAGGCTCCAGCTCAACGTTACAAAATCAGACTTATCATCCATCACTAGTTTCACGATTCCGCTCAGCCTTCGCGCCCAGGGCATCTCGGGGATATCGTTTCTGAAGCAGAGCAACAAGTATACTTCTAAACACTGAAGCTACGCGGGACCAGCCTCTCACAGCATACACCGATGCGACACCCGCTCCGATGTTGAACGCAAGGTCGAGCAAGCGCTTCCTTCGACTGACCACACGATAGGAGCCAGTCAGATATACCGAAGCTTCTTTGCCGTACGATGGGAGATATGCCAAACCCATTGTAGAGCGGCAAGCTTCTAGGCAATTGGTTCGACACGTCGAGACAGCTCCGCGGCAAGCCTTCAGTCGCCTTAGTTTCCGATGCTGCAAGACCATCGTTGCCTTCTAGTCGCCTTTTGTGTGACCGTCCGGGAAGCTGCGTCCCAACGTTTGATACCAGGCGCCTCGTGCGAGCAGATCCGAACCATCGGATTTAGTGCACATAGCTGCAGTCTCAAGTAGCCTGACTAATCGTGTCAACACCATATCCGCTACCCTAAATGCCTGTGGCGAAAGCGTCGGGAACGAGGAGCCACGTGGAACGGTGGGCTGGTCTACGAGAAACACATTATGCTAGTGAGCGCGCAGCTGGGCTCGTCTTCGATGATTTGCTGGCGGGCCGGCGTCAGGCACGTTCAACTTGCTAGCGAGCAGTCGTGATGGGAACCGATGGTCGGGCAAACCGATTCCAGCAACCGTAGAGTTGGGCTTGTCGTGCCATGTTCTAGAGATCTCGCCAGTATGTCGAAATCTTGTAACGTTGAGTAGGTTGTGATCGAAATCAGCAGCCACCCGTACCAATTTCCGATGCATAATTTTGGAGCCGGCTTTTTCGTACCACAGACCGCCCTTGCGAGCGACCTTCTTGTCCTAGAAGCTGCAACATCGCCGCGGTGGAAACAGGCACAACTCGATATTAGGTCATCGCCTCATACTACGCACCATGTGCCCATCCAGGCCAGGTAACGATGGTATGGAGGATTATGCAGCGACATTTCCTCGAGAATAATTTACTTGGGTCTCCGTCGCACCATTGCGACCATCTGACCAGGTATCTTCCCGCGGTGCCCCTTCGGCGGAGATTCGCTCGAGTATCTAAGTCTATACTCGCAAATCCGCAAGGGTTTGCTCGGCCAGCACAGCTTGTAGCTGCTTGAACGCCGCGTACATGTACAACGGAGTCCTGCATCAATCCCGAATGGACGACAACAACGCAGCCCAATTGCGGTCCGTTGTACGCTGCTCACGAAACCTTATTTGCTAACTGGATTGAGCGGTCGCACAGAAGCGCTCTTCTCCTTCTTTTCCCGGGGAGTAGTGCCCGATACGACATTTTTGATAACATTGGGCCCACAAATTCAATTGGTGTATGCATTGCTATCAGACGTACGCATCACCTCGATATACACCTCACTCGTTGTTGGCACGATTCTCGCAGTGGCGTGGGGTTGTCTGCCGTCTTCGGACAACACGTAATCCGGTGATTGGCACGACGGCGGGAATGCCCTCCAATGGTGGGGCAGATGCATGATGAACAATAGGTTGCATAGCCACCCCTTGCTGCTGCAAGACATTCACTTTTTCGGCCTTGCTTGCCACGTCAAGAGATCTTTTGGCCACAACCGCTCCCCGGATGCACAGCATGAAGATTACCCAACACCAATTCGACCGACCTCTGCACCAGGCCTGAAAAATTCCAGGCTGCGTCTCGTCGAGCATGCCGTCCAGATGAAGGGGCGTTATCGACGCTCGCGATGGCCTGCCACGTATCCGCAGCGGCGGACGGCAGTACTTTGTCTGCTGCACCTCCCTTCGCCTTGCTGGGCGTGTCGGCCGCATACCGTCGACACTGACAAATGCTGTCTTGCCATCTGAAGGGCTCTAGGATGACGGCCGCACGATACCAAGGACTCGATGCTTCCGTGCCATGACGGCGACGCATGCCAGGCCATGGCCTCCCGGTGCTGCGCGGTGGCAGGCGAGGTTCAGCTTGGTTGGAGCGAGCCAAGCGTCAAACCACGGATTTTCGGCTTGAAGAATCTTTATATCAGGTCGGTAATCGCAACCTGCTTTCGCATGACAGGTGCTGTCTTGCGAAGCACAATAGACACGCCCTTGTCCAGGCCGCCCCTCCTATTGAGACCGCATAGATCACGTCCGGTAAGCCACTGCTCCGCGCGCCATGTAGCCCGCGTACGACCGCGTTGAGGGTGTGACAGGCGGAACACACACACACACACACACACACACACACACTCACATTGCAGCCCTGTATGATCTGACGGGGATTAGGCTCGATTAGACGCAAGCGGGACTCCACGATCGTTTTGCCAGATCTGGTGGAGTGGAG
>Ga0247733_1000254_pt1 | contig 46052 bp, 41 predicted proteins | sample UWRJL043104R2_FD_180932 | JGI IMG/M metagenome (GOLD analysis project Ga0247733, IMG submission 180932) | Plant litter microbial communities from Arlington Agricultural Research Station in Wisconsin, United States - UWRJ-L043-104R-2 | ecosystem: Environmental > Terrestrial > Plant litter >...
GGGGGCAAGGGGTTTGTGAGGAAAGCACCTGAGGCCATCTGGAAACCATGGCCGGTGTGCACAGACTTGATGGAAAGGGACAGTCGCAACAAACACTTGGGGGTAACAAGAGTGTCAAGGTGCCACAACAGGTCGAAAGAATATGACGTGGGAAGCCGCAGGACGTTGTAGCGAAGAAGGGTCGAAGACATGGGAACTATCATTAGAGAATACTCTAGATCAAGCCCGCTGGACAGTCGTCTCATGTCGCTATGGATGAGTATCATGTACAACTTGTGGGGACTTCTCAATACCGTTTCCGCACACATGTCAATGAATGTCTTAACATAAGATCTTCTCCTTCCGCACTAAGCTTGGGTATCTAAACAACGAAACCCACGCATAACGCCGGCTATGCAAACTCACCCCAAGCATCCTTAAAGATCAATCAGATCTACCTCTCCAGACCCGACGCCACGTAACAGCACGATCATGTTGCCTGTCTGACAAGGCTCACCAATCTTTTCACCAAACTTCAACAAACGCCCACCTTCGACATGGAACACGCGCAGCTTCTCTTCCTCGCCGCCGCCACGGTTGTTCACATTCTGCACCTGCAATGACTTTGCAGCCATATCCAAAACGCGCCCTACTGTCCAGTCTTTGTTGTAGTAGAACTTTCCGGTGGGGAATTTCGCCTTGGTGGTGTCCGCCGATGCTTCCACGTGTAGGTAGACGCGCTTGTCCTGCGGCACCGACGCATCACCCTTTGCTGTCCTCTTCAGGTCGTTAGCCGCAGCCAACGCCTCTCTCGCCGCGGACGAGCTCTTCGACCCCAGCCCCAAGAATCCCGACTTCTTTGTGTGCTTCTCGGCATCTTTTTTCCGTTTGTCCTCTGCCCACACCTTAAGCTTTGAGAGGGCCGACATGCCACGCTCACGCTGTTGCTGTAGTATGGAATTTTTGGCGCGAGCTCCCGCTGGTACAACGTTCTTGCAGTCGTGGTCCTCGGGCATGCGGTGCTTGAGGCAGTATGAACGGTTACATGTGTGGCATTGCGACGCGGGCATGCGCGAGGTGTTGATGAGCGTTTTACATGTCGTGTCGTAGCATTGCTGGTCGTGATCGTAGAGGGAAGGTTTCGCAGGGACTGTCGCAGCATCTCGTGCATTTTTCCGACGCGCCCATTCGCCTTCTTTGGCGCATTTATGAGCGTATTCTGTCCGGTGGTCAAGGCAGAACGTGCTGGGTACATGTTAGCTAGGTGATGGCTACTACGCAAAGGTGTTGACATACTCTCTACAGCTCTCGCATCTGAACGGCAGAAAGTCTAGCACATGGCAATATGCCATCTGGCAATGCGATCCGATAGCCTCGACGTCGCCCTTCATCTCGGTGTAGCTCGCGGGGGTTGCGGAGGGTTGGTTGGCCGCCATCTTGGTGGTTTATAAATGCGTGTACACGTACGGTAAGGTGAAAGAGCGGCAGTGATTAGGAATAGCAGGCAAAAGCTGAGAAGTGCTTGGAATGCGCGAGAAGGCGGCGGCTTAGCCTCCAAGGCTCCAAGAGCTTACGATGCCGTCGAGCTGTCGAGCTGCTATTCCGAGGCGGGGCAGGTGCAGCCGAGCAGAGGGTGACTAATTGTTCCTACCATGTGACGTCGCCGCACTTTCGCGTCTGTTCTTATCTTATCTTAGCGTATGCTAACGCGGCCCCCTGACCTACGCGTCCACGTCTGTTCCTGCACTGTCCGCACCACCACACCATCTCACTTGGCATCTTCTCGACTTTGGCGAGTCACCATGAGCGACTGCGACTTCGACATTTCCTTTGAAGATGAGGCGGCGCTTCTCGCTGTTACCGAGGCGGATGAGACATGCAAGCGCAAACGTGACGACAACGATCAACCTTTGAGCAAGAAGGCGAAGACGGAGCCCTCGCCTTCATCACTTATGGCAAACAGAGTGCTCAAAGAGCGGTTTGGTCTCGACAGCTTCCGCCTTAAGCAAGAGGCCGCTATCACACGTTTGCTCGACGGTCAGAGCGCTGTTATCGTCTTTCCAACAGGCGCCGGCAAGAGCTTGTGTTACCAAGTACCGGCTGTGGCATTTAGGATACAGGACGACTTGGCTGGTACCCGTACCCGTGACAAAAGCGGCATAACCTTGGTCATCTCTCCTCTCATCGCATTAATGAAGGATCAAGTCGACGCTTTGCTGCTGCGGAATATCAAAGCCGCGGTCTTAAACTCCTCCGTTTCTCGCGATGAGTATCTAGCAACGCAAGACGATCTTCGTCATGGACGCCTCGACTTGCTTTACTGCGCACCGGAACGATTGAACAGCGAAGGCTTCATCTCATCGTTGAAGTCTATTCCCGGAGGCATCCGACTTCTAGCTGTCGATGAAGCTCATTGTATCTCCGAGTGGGGTCACTCCTTTCGCCCGGACTACCTAAAAATTGCTCGCTTCGCCCAAGAAGCGCAGGTAGAGCGAGTGGCTTGCCTTACCGCGACCGCCACTTCCAAAGTTGCGCAAGACATTTGTGACGCTTTTGATATCCCGCCAGAAGGGCTCTTCTCCACCACTGTATATAGGCCGAACCTGAGACTACTAGCCCAGTCCAGCACCAGAGAGACGGATGACGTGGGGAACTTAGTCAAACATCTCAAGAAGCACCCTGGACCTAGTATCGTCTATGTCACGATCCAGAAAAGCGCAGAGACCCTGGCCGACCAGTTGCGGAAACACGGATTTCCGGCCAAGGCCTACCACGCTGGATTGTCAACCGACATCAAGTCAAGAACGCAAGATGAGTTCCTCACAAGCAAAAAAATGATTGTTGTCGCGACCATCGCGTTTGGCATGGGTATCGACAAGCCGGACATTCGGAACATTATACATTTCGACATACCAAGCAGTATTGAGTCCTACAGTCAACAAATTGGTAGGGCCGGTCGCGACGGGCTCCCCAGCGTATGTCTGTTCAATCTCTCGACTAAGGACTTCTACCTTCGAAATATATTCACTTACGGTGACCGACCTTCGAAGAGGTCACTGAGGTTGCTGCTTCAGGACATTTGCTCTCCCGCTCGCAAGAATCTGAAAGAAGGGGATACGTTCGTGGTCTCCATGTACCACCAGTCAAGGGATGTCGACATTTCACCTACCACGTTGAGCATTATATACGCGCAGTTGGAGTTGCACTACAAGCTATTTAGAGCAGCGGGTGCTTTGTATACCGAATACAAGTACATCTCAAAACTGCCACAAGTCCTGTCGAGTGACACGTCACCCGCGGCCAATGTAATCAACCAAGCTGCCGTCAGGAGCAGCAAATGGACCCACATTGCGCTCGATGACTTAGCAAACACCAGCGGGTTACCGCGCGTGGACCTAGTCCGGAAAGTAGACGAATGGAACGAACGAGGAGCGATTCAACTCGAAAAGAAAGGCGTCCAAAACATCTTCAGGCTTGAGAAACAACTACCCACCGCTCCTGGCGAGCTCGAAGCCATGATCGAGCAGCTTGACGAAAGCATGGGCGTGCGAGAGACGCAAGACCTGCAGCGTACGAAAGCGCTCATCAACCTCATCACAGACAGAAAGTGCTTTTCGCTCGCGTTGGCGAACTATTTTGGCGAGACATCAGGCGAGATGGCTGAGGAGTGCGGACACTGCACGTGGTGCGAGACCCACAAGCAGGTAGTGCTGCCGGATGAGCCACCGCAGCCTCCGGACCCGATCAAGGTACAGCGGATCCTGGAGAAAGTGAAGGCCCGGGATGACCCAAGATTCCTGGCCAAAATCGCTTTTGGCATCAGTAGTCCGCGGATAACGGCGGAAAAGATCAAGAGCACGGGTGTTTTCGAATCCATGAATGTGTGCGGCTTTTTGGAATTGCTGAACGTCTTCACTGCTGAGTGCGGTCAAGCTAGGTGGGATCTTGCCCATCGGCCGCTCACTAGATAGTTTATGAGGCTTCATAAATTTGCTGGCATAGCTTGCATAAAATATCTTCTCCTTGGCCGGACGCTGTGCAAGCTTGCAAGAGGAACGAGGGTTCAGGGTCGCGTTGGACTCAACTTGTGTTCACGCTGTTTCCAAGCCTTCATTGTTGGATCAACCGTACCGCTCGTATCTTGTTTTTACACAGAGTTATATCCCGCTCCAGATATTTCAAACCTTATGACTACCCAAAGATTAACCATGCCATCAGATCAATGAGACGAAAATATAGGAAAGCTGAATATTCTTGCCGGCTCAACAACCACAGTCACATCCGCCGCAACAGTACTCACAACAATCGTCCCAACGCTCCTCGTCATCTGCATTGCCACCGCAGAAGTCACCGTAGCGATTGCCCAAGCACCAGCCAAAATCAAACCAAAGGAGACAGGAGTCATCAGCACTTCTACCTCCATTCCTACTATGCCGCCTGTCTTCATAGTCTTGTTACTGCCTCGTTGTCTTCCTACTTTTCCAGATTGCGTAGCAGTAGGGGATATACATGCTAACAATATTGAGGACGAAACCGCATCCGGAGCATATGCGCACAAGAGAAGACCTGACTAAAAGCGATAATCACAGCTTGCCAACGGCTGTAGGCACCCACTGTTGGGCATAAGGTATGGCATCCGCCAATTTGATTTGGCGCACCGCCCGCCATTCGCGCTACCGACATCCATCCATAACTCAAAACAGTGGGAATATTGTTCCATCAAAAACAATAGGGTATTTTGGTGCTATCAAGAACAGCCTGATCTATCGACGCATCGTACAAACACACAATGGGTATTCAAAAAATCTCAGACCCGAGAGCGCCGAGGTAAGGACCTGATGCAAGGAAGCCTAGAAAACTGCAATATTCAACCACCCGCCACCCGCCACGGGGCCCAACATGCCTTCATAGACCCCATGATACACAGATGCCAATACCTAAACCTATCCGCGAAACTGCACTGCACGCTTGCTACCACTGACGGCTGAAGCTTCCTTCTGCTCTGCATCCTTTGGCACCTCGTCAATGGGAATCATTCCACAGTCGCTTACGGCATTCGCATACGCAATGGACTTGAATTTGCCGTTATCGTTGTACTTGAAAATCTTGCCGTTGTCCAACTTGGCGGTCATCTCGGCGGTGTAGTCGCTGTCGAAGGTACCCATAGTGGCAATAGCGGTGCCTGGGTTATGGTTAGCATAGATGATAACAAAATATGCGGGTATGGGTGGCTAGACTTACAGTGCATGGCCGTTTGGGGCGGGATTCCTTGAGCTAAGACACGATTCATATTAACGCAGATTCTTCGCGCGTCAGCATAGACGTTACTCACGAGTTGACCCAATCGTCCACGTAAATGAGAAAACATCCTTGTCAGTGTTTTCCGTCCCCGTCAATTTTGTGTAGTCGTAATGCACCTCGCGGGTTAATTCGCTACTCACTTTCATCGTTTTAGGCAAGCCCACTTCAAAACTGTTTGTAATCGAGATAGACCCGCCGATGGTATGCGACTGCGTGGAAGTAACCGTTCTGGAAGTCTCCTTTTGAAGATTGGTGGTCATGGCGAAGGTTTGGTTGATGCCGCCTTCCGGGCTGCTGTTCTTGATGTATAGGTCCCCCATCACGGCTGGCGTCAAGCCTTTCTGATCACTGTGGTATTTGTTTATATCATCGAGGAAGTTGATGGACGTCATGGTCGCGCTGACGATTTTCGATTCGAGGTAGAGGAATTGGAGTGTGTCGATAAGGCTTCCTGACGAGCCCTGTAATGTTGCGTTAGTGGACAGGTTCCTTCATTAAAGATATCAGAGCAGGGGAGGAGGCGGAGAGGGAGGTGCAACGTCAGAAATTTGGTCTGGTAATGTGGACTTCGTGCTTGTGACGAAATAGCTTACCCCAATTGCTATGATCTTCTGAGATCCAGTGTCAACAACAATCTCTTTGCCGGTGTGGTCAGATCCAAGGGTCAGCTTCTTTTCGCCATTGATCCAGACCTGGACCCATCCGACACCGTTGGTTGTTTCAGTTTCCAGGTTGTTCCACAGTTTGATTTCTGTCACCTTTGTTAGTGGCTGCAGGTATGTAGAAATCGCCCAGTAGAGCTTCCGTGCTACTTACGAACGTCGTCACTAGCTGACCATTCGTGCTTGCCATCCGGGTCGCGGCGAATGCCGTTGTTGTCGTTGATATCACCATACGTCCTGCCCCAGTCGTGACTGCCGAACCGAAACTGCAGTCCCCAGACCGCCCAGTCACCCCTCCATACTCTAATACCTGCAAGGGACAGTGAGCTCATGTTGCATCGCATGCGTAAGGAATACTATCACGTACCCGTCAAGAAGTCCCCGTCCACATGGCCTGCCTCGCAGAATTTGGCCTCATCGGGCGTGCCGGCCCAAGCGACACCCGTGAAGGCGGGTGAGACCCAGGGTCCACTTTCGCAGTTCTTGCGATCTGTGTTGATGGCGCGGGTTATGCCTCCTAAGGCAAGAATGGTGGTTATGAAGATGGGAGTGTACATCTTGAAGGACTGGAAAGCTCAAGGAGCGAAAAAGTACAACAGATGGGGCAAGTGTCTGCGAGAGAAGAGAAGCAAAGGCAGGAGTAGTCTGCGAACGGAGTGGACCAAAGGCGGAAGAATTCGAAGAGATTGGATAAAAGAGTGGACCGGCCCGTAGAGGTGATGGCACGAGAAGAAAGCGATGCAGTGGTGTCTTTATACGTGCGACCTCTCGAGTACTGAACACCGCATGTCACCTCTCCCATGAACGAAGCTAGCCCAACACCTTGGTACGTCTGTGCCTTCATCGCAACAGGAAGGCCATTGTGTGATTTGAGGTATATGGGTCCTTGCGCGGAGTCCGTGGACTCTGATGTAGTCTGGATGCGCACGGATGGGGAGTTGATGTGGCGACGAGGTTCCCGGCATGGAATACGTATAAGTGCAGATGCGACCGGGGACTACGTCCAAAATAATCCGCACTTCGGTCAGTTGGGGCAGATCTGCGACGCGCTTTATCGTAGTTGGTTAGTGACCTCGAGAAATTGCTGCTAGTCGACCTCTCGTACGACATACAGAGTTGAATTAAGGTTGAAGAGGTCTGTGCATCGTTTGTCCGGCATCCCTTCGATGGGTTTTGAAACATGTGGGCAAACGCCGTATCGTACGAATTGTTTGGAGTTGGATACTCAGCCTCACGCTTGCCTAGGGGTAAATTGTGCATTTTGTTGGAGTTTGACCATTTGATTCGAGGTCGACTTGAAGGTACTTTGGCGTCCCCAGACGGAACGGCTTCATTTCCCGTTCACAAGAGACCAGCCAGTACCAAGAGCACGCCAGCGTGCAAAGACAAGCCAACTGGGAAACAATGCCCACCTAGGACTGGCAGTTGAAATGAGTGCTGATGGTCGAGATCAGCTTGTTACGCCCAATCTCACAACAAATGAGCACGGCCGGTACTAGATTCCGCCACAATGGCGAACGTGGCAGTCGTGAAACCATCGTTCTGGTACACTCATCGCTCGCCCAGAGGCAATTAACGGCATGCTGAAGATCAAGGGCTGAAGAGGTTCAAGATAAGGGTAACTATGACCGACGAAGAGAACGAACGCGTCAGGATAGCGACCCTCGTCAACGTCAGAGCAAGGCCGGTGTTGAGGCTGATGAGGCCTGGAATGGTCCGAGGTTGGAGTTTGCAGGTTCGAGGTGGGAAGTGTAGTCACGGGAAGGCGCGCGGATTTAGTTCGGCAGCGGTGACTCGTATCTCCGGCCATCTCCGAAACTGCGCCTACTGGCCGTTGCACATTGAATGTCGACCACCTGCAGCACCGATAGCATCACCAAGCCCACGGATCTCACCGTGCAGACTTCCACCACCACCTCCACCACCCACACGACCTCGCCCCGCCGTTGCCCCGCAGAATGACGGAGCAGACGCTCAACATCCCGCAGATCCTCGTCTTCGTTGTCGTCACGGTGCTGGCGGTGCGATGGTACCTGAGCAAGCCTGCGAACAACGCCACGCGACCGGTCGCCGCAACCCGGCCCGCACCCCGGATCAGTCCGGCGCAGATAGACCAGGTCGCACACATGTTCCCACAGCTGGAAAGACGGGCCATTGCTTGGGACCTGTCACGCAACGGAGGTAACGTGGCGGCGACGACGGAGAAGGTGCTGAGTGGGCGGGCGCTGGAAACAGTGAGTGCATACACGCGCGGTATGCAGTGCTGGCAGTGCTAATATGGGGATAGCCACCTGCATCATTTCAACCTCCAACTCCGCGCGTCGCGACGCCTTCACGCACTGCAACACCACCCGTGAAGCCGGCGCAACCCGATCTGATAACGCGCTACAATCTCGCATCCAAGCTCGGAAAGGCCACGGAGCCTGCCTCGGAAGAGCAGTCGAGGAGGCCGAAGGCGTGGTCACAGGACCGGGACGAGAGACAGTCGAACCTCCAGAAGAGGCGTGAGGAGATGATACTAGCAGCCCGGAGGAAGATGGAGGAAAGGGAGAAGGCAAAGGCGTCGGGTGGCGTAGCATGATGAACGCATAGGCAGGAACACGGGAGACGCAATATGCATGACTTCGAACGTGGAGGGCACTTGTGGACAACACGGATTTGCTGCCTGTCTGCACAGCTTCGTGGTCGAGGTTCGCAAGAACATTGGAAGCTTTGGCAGGACCCCGCCATACGGCCGTGTTGAGTGCACACGTTGTGATAGGCCTCTGTGCCTCTGTACAGTAGATTGAAGCTGTCTTGCACTGTTGGGTTGGAAGGGTGTGAGGTTCACGTGATCATGCGACATGTGTGGGCCGGGCACGCGTCATGCGCTCAGCTCCGGCGCCACCCGTCGCTTCTTCACGACGTGCTGTGTCGCTTCATGGCCCATTTGGCATCACCCCACGCCGACGCCGCGGCCGGTGCCTGCACGTATCGTCTGCCGCAGGCCTCTCGCCGTCCGCATGGCTTCCGTCTTCTCCTCGCTGGTGCGCCCAACGCGCATGCGCCGTGGCTCGAGCAGCCAGAGCGCCGCCGAGAGCCTCAGCGAATTTCCACGGCGCTCGACGAACCCTGAGGCCAGCGACCCAGAGCTGCGCGAGCTCAATGGCTGCCTGCAGAGCCTCACCGAAATGTTCCCCGACGTGCAGCCCGAAGTATTCCGCGAGATGCTGTCGTCGTTTAGCCCCGAGAGCCGCGTGCAGGTTGTGACGGAGCAGCTGCTGAAGCACCACCAGAAATGGGTGGCGGGCCGCTATCGAATGCCAGCAGAGCAGGAGGAGCAGCGCCTGGTGGCCCGCCAGTACAAGTATCGCAATGCGGACGCACAGCGGGACACGCGGGGGGTGCCGCTCGCCCACGAGGACAAGTTCCGCTCGGCGGCCTACAAAGGCGCGGCCAAGGAGGCACTGTACCAGGAGTTCAAGGGCTTGAGCCACGCCACGGTCAAGGCGGTGCTGGCCGAGTACAACTGGAGCTATACCCACGCCAGGCCGACGCTGCTGGCGCTGTCGAGCAACAGCTGGCGCACCACCATCACCAACTTCTTCATGCGCCGCAAGGCCCCGAGCGCCCAGGACCACCCGCTTGTCGTGTGGCTCGCCGCCGATGCAAAGACGGGCCGCGGACGGAAGCCCCTACTTGTTAAGACGAGCAGCCGCGAGCTGGACCGTGAGCTGTACGACACGCTTATTGTGCCTGAAATGGACAGGCAGCGCGCCGCCCAGGTGCAGCAGGACCTCGCCCTGGCCCTGCAGTGGAACGAGGAGGAGGCCGAGGCCGAGGGCGAGATGTACGACTGCGAATGCTGCTTTATTCCCAATACGCTGCAGCAGATGTCGGCGTGCGACGTCGACGGCCACTACATCTGCTTCCGCTGCATACGGCATGCCATCAGCGCGGCCCTATACGACCAGGGCTGGGCGCGGAACATCGATGTCAAGCTGTGCACGCTCAAATGCATAGCACCCATGACGAATGGCGGTGACGACTGTCGGGGCTGCATACCGCCCCCCTTCGTCGAGCGCGCCCTTCTCGAGGACAAGGACGGCGCCGACACACTGCAGAAGCTCGACGAGCGCTTCTCCAGCGACGCCCTTATCAAATCCCAATACCCACTCGTCCGATGCCCCTTTTGCGCCTACGCTGAGATCGATGACCTAGCCCTCGGCACAAGCCTGTTCACAAGCCTGCGCTTGCGTCGGAAACCTCTCATCATAGCCTCTGTCCCTATTCTCGAACTACTCTGCTTCCAGATGGCTCGGATCTGCCTCTCATTCTTGCTTCTTTTCCTTTCTTTCATCGTCATACTCAATTGCACTCTACCGCGCCGCCTCCCCATCTTCGCCCCCATTCAGTCCGCCCTCCGTCGTATTCACCTCAAACGCCGCGGCCTTCGCTTCCAATGTCTCTCATCCGCCTGCGGGCGTGCATCCTGTCTCTCGTGCTCTACGCCCTGGCACGACCCTCACCTGTGCTACAGCTCGCAATTGACATCCCTCCGTCTTACCCTCGAACGGGCAACGACCGACGCAATAAAGCGCACTTGCCCGCAGTGCAACCTCAGCTTCGTCAAGTCCGAAGGATGCAACAAGCTGGTCTGCTTGTGTGGGTATAGCATGTGCTACGTTTGTCGGGAGGGCTTGGGGAAGCAAGGCTACACGCACTTCTGTCAACACTTCCGTGCTAGGCCGGGGGAGGCTTGTACTGAGTGTGAGAAGTGCGATTTGTACCGAGTGGAGAATGAGGAGAGGGCCGTGACGCGGGCAAAGGAGCACGCTGAGCGGGAATGGTGGGAAGCGCAGGGCGACGGTGGTAAGGTCGGACTCAGGAAGGAGGTCAGTATGAAGGGTGTAAGCAGGTTGGTGTGGTGGAATAGGTGGAGAGAATGGGATGGGTGGATCGAGAAGGTTGTGGAGGCTGTTGTAGTCTGATCAGCCAAAGAGCCGGAACGTTGATATTTCTTGGATACCCACTCATTTTATTGTAGAACTTAGTAAATTTAATCGAAGATGTGCGTAGGAGATCCGGGTAAAGATACGGCAGAGCCCTTGTCAAGCTGAGGATTGTGTGAAGAGCGACTACTTTGACAACTGCACAGGAATTTTCTCTTTTTTTGATCACGTCCAAACGTCAATTTTTCACAACTTCACGCAGATGTCACGTCGCCATTCAATGCGTTCTCTTGAAAAGTAGTATATATACTCACAAAGCCGGCCACCCCCCTCGCACAACGCCACCACCCATAGTGCTCTCCACTTCCTACGTACTGTTCGCTATCGCAGCGTAAAGAAATAACACTGTCTAAACCGCTCAATGTATTTCTCTCTCCTGACTAGCCTCGCCACTCTCACTCTCGCCAACCAAACACATAACCATATCCCTCCCACTTTCCCTTCCCACGCCCAGCACCGACCCCGCCGCGGCGCCCCCGGCGGCGTCTACACGTGTGCCCTCCCCCACTGGAAACAATGCGATCCCTGGATCACGCCGACCCAAGCAGTACGCTGCCACGAGCTTGCGCCCGAAAGCGTCATTAATTCTTTGGGTCCGGATTTGGGCGGGTATTGTCTATTGCACTGGGGTTGGGGGTGTAATACTTCGACGGTGTTTAGGACGGTGAGGTTTCCGGGAGTGGAGGAGAGGTTGGAGAGGTTCTCGAGTTGGAAGTGTTTTATTGGGTAGGAATGGGTTGTTGGTGGAAGGGGTGGGCGGGCAGATGGGGATGATGGATGGGGGAGGTGTGTGAAAGGGTGTAAGGCGGTTAGTTGTCGTCATTGTTGCTGGCCAGAACTTCGCTGGGGCACGTACAATAATGTGGGACTTACTTCCAATCATATCCAACGACCTCGCCGCACGCTCTTTACAGGACCTTCCAAAGTCGCATAGCTACTATTGTCTTACGGAAGACAAATCTCTCGTCATCGCCAACAAATATACATTCCTACCACAACCACCCCTCTACTCCCCCCACCAATCAGCAGACCATTCCTTGCTACAAAGTCTCAGCCACGCGCCCACAGCTGCCACCTCTTTATTCGCCATCATGCTGACTCTTCCACAAACCTCAAGTGCGGGACGGAATCTAGAAAGGCCCTCTCATCCAAGCAACTCAGACAAAGCGCTTCATTCATCTGCAGCTTAGAAGATGCTTAGACGAGGATTCGAACAAAGCAATCGTGAAATCAGGAAATTGAGGCATATCAGAACCTTGCAGGCTTTTTCGATACCTATAACGTCGTTCGTTTCTAGAAGAAACTTGTAATTCACCTGCAAACTCGCGCCTTTACGAACTCTTCAACCCACAAAAATGCAACCAACCAACTTGATAATGACTTTCTTCGCCCTCCCCCTCCTAACCACCGCCCTGCTCCTCCCTAGAGGTCTCCCCGGTGCCGTCTACTCCTGTAAGCCTCATTCTCCTCACTCCACGCTAACCCCACTCCCCCCAAACCAACCATTCCTAACACCAACCAGGCACCCTCCCACTGTTCAAGGGCGACTGCAGCTGGCAGCTCCCCAACACAGATTGCCACATCACCATCGGCCTCAAATCCATCGGGCCCGACCCAGGCGGCTACTGCCACATATACAAAGACCAAAAGTGCTCTGACGATGCGGACGTGCCGGGTAATGGTATAATGGATATTGCGTATCCGGGGATGTGGATGGATGTGCCGGATTTTGGGAGTATGAAGTGTGTGCTTAATGGTTGATTTTGGTTGGTGTGAGGGGGCGGGCGGCTGCGGTGGACGGGAGGATGAATGTTGTTTCTTCTCTTTTGCCGTTTCTTCTCTTTTTCCTTTTTGTTCTCTTTGGTGTTCAATTCTCCTTTCTCTGTCGTTGGAAGTAGGGTTCTAGGACTGAGTGAGAGGGATCAGTGTTAGAGAGGTGTATTTTATTTCTACCGTTAGCTGTATATATTTGACTTCCGTATAAGGAAATCCAGATGAGATGGGAGAGCTACCATTGATACAAAGAGCAAAATGTATACCGTACGCATACAAACCATAAATCGTCTCAACGTTCCGGAAATCCAACCTTCCGTCCTCCATTCCCAACTACTCTCGTTGAGCTTCCAGACTAAACGAACGCCTGTCCATATTCCACCAACTTAACGTACAATTTCCGCCGCAACACCCACAACATAACAAGTCGCCGACGCCACAATAGCGGTCTTCATTACACCACCGAACCCACCCTTGCGCTTCTCCTTCCTCTCCCTCCTATTTCCAGCCTCCCATTTCCCTTTCTCATCTAAAGACTCTTGATTACGACGCTGATAGTCGCCCGCCGCCTTCCTCCTCTCCTCAAAATCTCGCTCAAGATCCAGCCCATCGCCTACGAACCCGGTCGGACTCAACCTCGCTGTCCCATCAATCGGATTGATACCCCTCCAGCCCTCGCTCTCATCCTTCAAATTAATTGCATCCGAGTCGGGAGAGGCTGAGGCTGCGACACGTGTGGTCCTAATAGCATCGGGCTTGGGTGTCGATCGAACGACGAGCATATCAGGCTTCGCAGTGACGATCTCGACGTTCCCTGGAAGATGAGGGAGGAATTTTGAAGGATGAATTAAGGTTGTGAGAGCTTCGTGGAGCGCTATTGGGGTTGATTCGGTCTGTGATGACGTAGCGACGTTTGATGTGGTGACGAGTATTTCGTCGAATTGCGAGTCGTAGGTATAGATTGTGTACTGGGGTTCTTTGATGGCGCTGTTGGCTTTATGGACTGAAAGTCCTTCAGGATGCTGATTGGGTTCTCGTGAAAGCTCCTCGGATTGGGTCTCCAAAACAATAGGCGGCTCTCGGTCCGTAGTATTCGTTGTTGGCAGCTCTTCTGTAGAGACGTTAGGCATGACTAAACCCGATACCGCTGTGGGGTCAATCGGACTGGCTGCTGGTGCTTCAGAATCGGTGACAGCAGGCGGTATTTCGTCTTCATCCATTCTCTGCGTATTGGGTCCGGCAACTGCTGACCCACCCGCAGACTCGATGGTCGGGTCTTCGAATGTAGTGATGGTAGGTGAGATCTCGTCTTCTTTCAACATCTGGACAGTTGGTGTTGTGGCCCTCTTCTCAGCCAAGACATGCGCGTTTGCTTCAACGTCCTTGCTGCCCTTCGCAGATGTCTCCTCAGCACTCACGACTTGACGATGCTCCACCGTAATCGGTCCATAGACATCTTCATATGCGCTCTTGACCTCTTTCACTAACTCCTTGTCCGCTTTCTCCTTCTTTGCCGCCGTTACCGTCGGCGCCTCGGTTTCCACATCCTTGCCTAAGCTTTCTAGTTGCAGTGCGAATGGTCGGAACAAGCTGTGCGCCAGAGGATTCGGTCCATCAAAAGCCTTGCGGGTAACAACCTTGGGAGGACGTACGTAGCCGTCGTCGGACAGACCGCGCATAGCGGCCTTCTGAGCACTGACCTCATCATTAAGCTTTGCGTCGGCTGCTGCATTACGTAGACGGTGCTCAGCTTCGCGCTCTTTCTCCCTTGTAGGTAGTGCAGCTTCGGTGGGTATGCTTGAGGTAGCAGTGAGGGGAGCCTCGTTAGTATTGTACTCGACGGAGTTCTCTTCCGCTTTTGCACTAACACCATAGCCCTGTATAACCCTCTCAACAAGTCTACTGAGTGCAGTCTGAGTATCATGAAGCGCAAGGATATGCTGCACCAGATCTCTGCCTCGCTGGTCGACTCCACCTACACCGGACTTCTCGAAACGCGTTTGCAGACCGAAGATCATCATACGTGTCAGCCTAGCGTTCTTTTGCAAGATGTCGGCTCCGAGCCTCATACGTCGCTTCAGCGCTTGGGAGGGGCTAGTTGTATCTCTCATACTATCAATGGCTTTGCACGCCTTCTGATAGTCTTCGTCCGTAGTTACGAGTGCCCGGCGTAACTTTCGCACCCTGTTGCGATTCACCTCGTCACCGGTTTCGACAGCTGTCTTGGATGTTACTTGCTTCGTTGCAGCCGAGATAACAGTGGCTTCATTCGCACTCAGCCGGGTTAGAAGCGGTGTTGACGCTGGAATATCAACCGCAAGGTCCTCTCTGATATGCGACATCGCACGTCGGCCGGCCTGAATTCCTTTAAGAACCCCCTTGAAAAACGGATCTTCAAGCACACTGTTTTGGTTCTGCTCCGCGACCTGAACGGGATCTTGCCAAAAGTGCTGAGCGAAAACATTGCCACCCGTATGGAGCCACCGCGACATGAAGTCGAGACTTGTTTCCAACACGGAACCTGATTGAGGGGATGCGGAGCCTGTCTCCTGGCTGAGGGATGAAACCTGCGTCTCAAGGCGTACTTTATCATTGAACTTCGACGGCGCAGCCTCGTGCGGTTGTGATTTTGCACTATTTTGTGACTGCAGTAGCTCTCGCTCCTTTCGACGAACGTGTTGATCGTTCAAGATTTTTGATTCGATCATTGATTGGATCTCAGTATCGTCCTTGTGCACGGCTTCGAAATTTGCCTCAAGCTTTTGCCGAAGAGCGTTCTTGTCCAGTTGATTGTCTTTCGAGCGACCCATAGACGCCCGTATGTCACTTGCGCTGATGAAATCGAGATCGTCTTCTGGTAGAAGTTGAAGAATTTCCGCTGTCGATTTACGCGGATTGGAGGGTGCGTTAGAGCTGACAAACTTTCTGCGTGGCTGATGGGTGGAAAGATCAGGCTCAATGAGCCATTCTTCGCCAGCTTTGTCCTTGACTGCGGGTTCATTTGTCGACACCTGGTTGGTCCATTGGCTCTCATCGTTTCGCAATGGTGATGTGGCTGCTTCATCCTGTTTCCCCTTGTACGATGAAGACCCATCTTCTTTGAGGCCCACGTCGAGCCATTTCTCCAAATGAAGGTCACTGAGGCTTCCGCCCGGAGTCCCGCGGTATAGTAGCCATGGTCTGGAGCCTATACCAGAGGATCGCGGGCCCTCATGAACATCTGTGAAGTCCGAACCGTTCGTTTCTACTGTAGCCTTCTCCCGTGCCGTGATGTCAACAGATGGCAAACCAGTCTTCCTTCTTGGCTGCAAAACAGTGTCCACGGTTGTGGGCGAAGTCATCCTATCCAGGGTAGTCTGCCGCCAAGTAGCATCAGCCTGAGAGGTGCCCGCAAGAAAGTCATCAATAAATGAGGTCTCTTGAACGTTTGTCTCCTTCCTCGAAGCATTGCTCTCCCCCATTGCCGAAGTGATCGCTCGTCTCTGCTTTTGCTCATGCCTTGTGGCATTTTGCTGTTTTCGTAAATCTAGCTTGCTCGTCCTGACGTGTGCTGATGGGACTGCATCCCCAGGTAGTGTGGAGTTCTGGTGCCCTGCGAGATATGTTGGCTGATCGACTTCTGGCTCACCTGTGTGCGCATGGTCGTACGTTGTAGCGGTGTCATAGAGCCTCGTATCAGACGTAGTAGAAGGATTAGGTGGAGGCATCTGGATAGGCCGCAACGCCTCTTCACGAGGCCGTCGCGAATCAGATGGCGAAGCGACACCAGAGTTCCACAGATCCGGTTCGAATCTAGAAGACTTGATCGAGGGCTCGGGAAATAGTGGTTCGCGCTCCTTGGTCGTGTTATCCTGGCTGATATGGATCTTCTTCGGGTACATTGTGTCGTTCGAAGGCGTCACAACAGGCTCTGCGTTGTCTGCATGCTTAGCTTTCGAGCTCGCTGCTAGCATCAGCACTGCCCTGATCCAACCTTATTAACACCCTAACTAACCTCGTGAATCTCTCGCCTTCCTCGGCTCGTTCAATCCCATTTCTTCAATCATCCATTTCGGAAACGTCTTATTGACCCACTGCCAATTCTTTAGCCCCTTTCCACTCAGCATATCCTCACTAGCGCCGAACAGTGCCTTATACGGATCCTCCTCGAAGCGGCGCTTCCACCTCTGATAGTGCTGGACCTGCATCCATTCGAGATTCGACATCCCTGCCGGGCGATCATGGCCGTCTTCTCTGTGCTGTGCGGACTCGGGGCTCGACTTTGAGAAGCAACGAGCTCTCAGGGCGGCTTCATGGTCGCGGAGGGTGCAGCGCGCATAGCGGTGGATGGGGGTGCGGGCCCAGAGAGATGGATCACGACGCCACCACGCCATCGTATGAATTGAGGACGATTGTATGGGTGCCTTAAAGTTGGGATGCTCGAGGAGGGCGCGGTCGGGTTCGTAGCTAGGAGCTCGACTCAATGGGGTGGCTGAGGGAGGTGGCTAGCTCAGTGATGACAGACTAGTGGCAAAGGTCTAAGCAGAGTATACGACGGTCCAGTGAATGCTATGCAATGAGACTAATACGCCGAAGAGTGCTCAGCTTGGTGTAGCTGTGAATACCAAGCGTGCATCAACGCGGCGTCAGTGGACCTCAAGGCGGGACATGGACCAGCGTCTACCAAAGATCAGAGCCGCGATCGACATGTGCAGGACAGTGACGACGACGAATCGATACGACAGAGGAGTATGAGAAGAGAGAGTGAAGCTCCGTGGGTGGTGTTGCCGCCTGGTATCCCCGCCTAATCCCGAGATGCACCTATCATCATCCGCGGGGTACAATAAAGAAGCCAGCTGATCACGCCTTCCGCGTTTGTACTATGCATGCACAGATGCGTGATCACGTACCGGCATTACCAGGGAGGTCTTTCTTTGTTCCCTTTCCAACATCCTTTCCGTCTTGATGGGCATCAGGAGTTGTGAACTACTGCTCCCCTCCCCCGCGCGATAAGGCGATAAGACATAAGTCCTAACAGGGACGCGACGGAGACCACGCATATTATGCCCAGAAGCAACACGAGCAGCGAGTTCCGCCTTCTTTCCACTAATCGCATTCTACCAAGCATTGGCACTGCCATTGTGGTCCTCTGGCTGTCCACGTGACATCGCGTCATTTAGCCATAGGCGTCGTCCCTCTCAAGATATAGACATAGCCCACGTCGTGACAGGTGCCCTGAACACCAATCTTGAAGAGAACGGACCCACTGAAAAACCTCAGCTTCCCGGCAAACTGAACAACCCACCCCGCCATTGCATGGACGCCTGCGCTCTGTACACCTACCAAACACCCCCAAAACAACACCGTCCACCCACCCCCACCATGTCCGACATCACTCTAGCCAACCTCACCTACATAACACGCGAAGACCTCTCTGCGCAACTTCTAGAATCCGACAACGCGCCTGCCCTCCCCTCCAACCTTGCCATCGTCGACGTCCGCGACAGCGACCATATCGGGGGCCACATCCGCGGCAGCACATGGGTCCCCAGCAGCGAGCTGGACTACAAAACACCGGAGCTGGTGCGGCAGCTCAAGGATAAAGAGGTTGTGGTCTTTCATTGTGTGTTGAGCCAGCAGCGGGGACCGAGTGCTGCGTTGCGGTATTTGAGGGAGAAACGGAGGCTGGACCCGGAGAGCAAAACTGAGAGTCAGGGGGAGGTGAAGGAGGGTGGGGAGGGGGAGAAGGCGAAGGAGGGGAAGGGACAGAAGGTGCTGGTGCTGAGTGGTGGATTCAGCGAGTGGCAGGAGAAGTATGGCCCGGATAAACGGTTGACGGAGGCGTGGCAGAAGGACATCTGGGAGTATGGAAGTTGAGTGGGCTGACGGCTACTTGCTCTTCCCATGAGCGAATTGAGGCCAGTGATACCTTGTCTGTTCAATTGCTACATGATAAGCAAGTCTTGCCTTGTAGCAGTTTATATCTGCCTCTTAAGCCCCCGAGTACCATGTGACGCTATGTGGCCACTAAGAAGGACCCAAGGCCTATGAGAAGGAGTCGCAAAGATACACTGGAGACTCTTAAGTGCATGCACCGCATTTTGTTACACTAGCTGCTATATACACTGATAACTGACGGTCAAGCTCACGGTTTCTAGGTGGTTCCCGTGTGCGAGAGTCGTTCGTGGTACGACCACTGGCCTTCTGGAGCTTGTTCCTCAAGCGGCTCCCAGCTGCATGTGCGTCAGGATCGACATGGTCTCAAAGTCATGGTTCAGTACTCACATTTTTGCCTCGACCATCTTGGTCACCAGCTTGTGCTCGCCTTCGGCAACCTGGATCACCTCCTCAATCAACCCAGCGCCGATCCTGTTCTCCAGCTCGGATATGCTGGTCTAGTAAGCGGTTGCGCTGCTGGAATAGCTGGGCCATACATACGCCTCGATGGTATATAGCGGTTCTTGTTCAATCTCCACTTTGGAGAAGGTCCTTGCAGGGTCGTAGTCCTTGTCGCCCTTCATCATTGCGACGTGCTTCCTCCGCTCTTTTTCCGAGCGGATGCCCTCTGGCAGAGAGCCTGCAACCTCGCCATCCCATTCGGCAGCCCTCAGCCTGGAGTCAATGTCCTGGCTTTTGGGCGTAATGATGTTGGTGCCTCCAGAGGTCTCCACGAACTTGAATGCGCCTGGGTCGTTGGCGATCTGCGCCTGGACCCGCTCCTGCCATTTCGCCCAGCCGGCGGGTATCGACTCCTCGACGACCTTCAGACGATGCCGTGTGAGGGCTTCGGTCGACTGGCGGTACACGGACGACTCGGGGATCTCGTTGAGCTTGTCGAGGGTCGCATGGTAGTGGTAGAGCAGCGTGGAGCGCGGCGACGGGTGGGTGCGCAGGCCTGTGAGGCCGGTCGGGGCGCCGGACTCGAGGAACTGGGCGGGCTTGACGCTGGCGAGAAGGCGTGCAGCTGCCCTCATGATTGCGGCGGCGGATTTGGGCGGGGCGGAGGTGCAATGGATGGTTGGAGTCGAGATGGCGTCAAGTGAAGTTGCGCCTGCTAAAATGCCAAGACGATCGGGGGGATAGCACCCTGAACCCTGTCACCCTCCCGGCCGGCCAGGCACTCTTTTGACCTTCTGTCATTCCGGAGCAGCAGCAGCCTCCCGCCCTCAGCACACGCCCCACACCTCCTTCGACGTCTTTGCCCCTCTGCCCTCCGAATACCACGAATACTTGGCCAGCCATTTTAGCCCGTAATAGGCGCACCGCCTGCTCGGACAGGCCACACGCGACGCCGCTATGCGCTCCATAATCTATTCCCTTCTGTCGCTGGCGACGGTCGCAACGACGCTAGCAGTAGACAATACGGCGAAAAGGGCGGCCACCTCGGACGACGACTGGGACGAGAAGGCGCCGGACACTCTTTTCAATGGCCAGACGGTGCCGCCCATGATCGAGCTGGGCACAGATCTGGACAAGGACATCAGCCACGGAAACTGGTACGAGTACACGTTGACATTTGGTTGCATACACATGTGGACTAACACCGAACCAGGCTGGTCGAGTTCTTCTCGCCCTCGTGCCCGCACTGCATGCATTTCAAGCCAACATGGCAGACGTTGTATGAATTCTACTACACCTCGAAGCCGCCAATAAAGACAAAGGACGATGGCGACGACGATGGACAGGACGGCCTCAACTCGTTTACGCGCTATTACGACTTCAAGATTGCCAAGGTGGACTGCATAGCATTCCGAGACGCCTGCGCCGCACACGAGGTCAATAATTACCCTTCGATAATACAGTTCCAGGACGGAAAGGAGATGACGAGGAAGAAAGGCTCCCAGAGCCTCCCCGATCTGAGCGCGTGGGTCGAGGAGGTGCTGGAGACCATCCGACCGGGGTCGCGCGTGCAGGGCGGCCCGAAGCTGCCCAAGGTGGGCGCCAACTCTGTCGAGACTGGTCCGGCGACGGAAGGAGAAGCAAAGGAGGTTCAGGCAGCGAAGGAATCGGCGGTACCGTCGGCCAAGAGCGAGCCGACAAAGGTGGCGAAGCCCACGCCTGCGAAGCCAAAGTCCACCGCGAACCCCTCTGGCATCTCGGAAGAGTTCACGCCCGAGCGATTCCAAGAGGCCGTTACCAATACCTTGGAGCCTTGGTTTATCAAGTTCTACGCGCCATGGTGCCACCACTGCCAGGCAATGGCACCGAACTGGGCACAAATGGCGCACGAGATGCAAGGGAAATTGAATGTTGGAGAAGTCAACTGCGACGAGCAGAAAAGACTTTGCAAAGACGCCGGTGTTAAGGGCTATCCGAGCATTCTCTTCTTCCGCGGCGGTGAGCGCATCGAGTACAACGGCATGCGTGGCCTAGGCGACTTCATCGACTACGCCAACAAGGCCGTCGCTGTGGGCTCCGGCATCATTGACGTCAATGCCGCCGAGTTCAAGAAGATGGAGGAAACCGAGGAGGTCATTTTCACCTACTTCTACGACCACGCAACGACCACGGAGGACTTCCAGGCCCTAGAGCGACTCACGCTCAGCTTGGTCGGTCAAGCTAGACTGGTCAAGACGAACGACAAGGAACTATTTGACCGCTTCAAGATCTCCACATGGCCGCGTCTCATGGTGTCTCGCGACGGCAAGCCCTCCTACTACAGCCCCATTGCGCCCAAGGACATGCGCGATCCTCAGAAAGTCCTCACCTGGATGAAGTCCGTCTGGCTCCCCATCGTCCCCGAACTCAAGTCCGACAATGCGCGCGAAATCATGGATGGCAAGCTCGTTGTTCTCGCCATACTGTCCCGGGAGCGCTCAGATGCATTCACTACTGCGAAGCGGGAGCTTAAGAATGCGGCGCTCGAGTGGATTGATAGGGAAGAGAAGACGTACCAGCTTGAACGCCAGGAGCTGCGTGATGCGAAGAATCTCAGGATCGAGGAAGCGGAGGACAAGGGTGATCAGAGGGCATTGAGGGCCGCGAAGCAGATCAAGATTGACATGGATGATGTTGATCGGAGGCAGGTAGGCTTTGCGTGGGTCGACGGCACGTTCTGGGAGCGCTGGATAAGGACGACGTACGGCGTCGACGTCAAGGACGGCGAGAAGGTCATTATCAACGATGAACTGGTATATCCTCCCCTCTTCCCACCCTCTCTCAATCCATCTAATATCCCACCAGAACCACCGCTACTGGGACACCACCTCGACCGGCGAACCCATCCGCCCAAGCCGCACCTCCATCCTCGAAACCATTGCCCAAATCTCCAAGAACCCTTCCACCATCCCTTCAAAATCTACCTCAGGCGCCTTCACCACCTTCTTCCGCTCTATCCACAACGTCTTCACCAGCCACTGGTTCTTAGGCCTCGGTGTCGTCGTTGGCATCATCGTCGCCGCTACGCTGTTTGGGAAGAAGAAGAAGAGGGGGTATAGCGGTAACGCAGGGTATTTTCAGGTTGGGGAGAAGTCGGGGTTTCTAGGGGGAAGTGGGTTAGGGAAGAAAGATTAGAAGAGGAGGTTGTTGGGAGAGAGGTTGGGAGATGGTCTGACTGACTTGTATGAGATACCTTTTTTTGTGTCGACATGAGCTTTTTGGGTTTTGAAATTGGCAGGGCGTTTCGGGCGTTTTCCTGGGCCTTTGGTGACGCATTTTCGCTAGGATTAGGATGTCTGTAGGTTATGAAAGGGTTGATGTTCTGATTGCGCTCTAAGATTAGAGTCAATCTTGTCACAGCGCTACCACACATGCAATTATCCAACCTAACGTGAACCAAGTAAGTGTGCGTAAAGCTGATGAGATTCGAATCGATACTTTCTGAGGCAGGTATACAACAAAACACCAAGCCCAGCCAGAACATGTGAAGGAAACGAACAGGAATTCTGACCTACGCCAGCCACAGCCATCCAAGCACACCAAGCATGCCGGTTCTAACCAAGTAGTCTCCTTGAACGCCTCAAAACAACCCCCAAATGCACGCTCAATCCATCAATCCTTCTTACTCCCACTCCCGCTCTCACCCCTAGCTCCCCGCCCTCGCAACATAAGATGAAACTCTGGCCTCGCACTCTGATACTGCTCATTCGAGCTCTCCAGCAGATTCGTCTCATGCCTCCCGGTCCTTCCCCGTTCCTCCTCTCCATCACCAATCTCAAACGCGTCATCTCGGAGTTCAATGAGATCGCCGAGGTCGCCGCCGACGGCTCCGATAACAGGTACAGCTGAGCGTCTGCCCTGGCCGGGTGTTGACGGTTCGGTGAGTAACTTAGACGCTTGTCCGCCCACTTTGCGCACCCAGCCCTCTATCGCGCCACCGATTTCCTGCAGAGACATATCTGGGCCGCCGAGAGGTGTGCGAACGCCGGAACCGCCGCCATATTGGGTTGCAATGCCCGTGTCTGCGGCAAGAAGACTCGGAGCCCAGGGGGTGAAGTATTCCTGGTCTGGAGGTGGTTCGACGTTGGGGAGATGTGGGGCGAAGAGTTTGTTTAATCCGTCTTGACCAGGCCCAGGACTCCGCACATTCTTGCCCATTGTGCCGACGCCGCCGGGGCCGTGGAGTTGGAAACCGGACGTGCTGCGATGGCGGCTGTGGTGCACTGCGGAAACGGAGGAAAGATTGCTTGAGGCGCGGGGTCTTGTGATGCTTTGGGTGGGTGAGTTGACGTGGGAGTTTGTCGACGTGGAGGAGCGAGGGTGGTCGACGGAGGCGCGGGGAGTAGATGCCTCGGAGAACGCAAGGGATTTCCGGCGGGCGGGGGGGAAGAAGCCGAGGGCTCTGCGGGGCATGCGGCCTATTTGTGTGGGTTCTTTGTCGTTCGGGAGGAGCACCCAGGAGTCATGTTTCCAGGGGGTTTCGGTGTCAGTTGTGGAGTGGGAGGAGGAGAGGGTGGAGGTTGTGTCGTGCTCCGTTGGTTGGGAAACATTCCAGCCGTTGGGAAGAGAGGGAGCGTCTCCAGGCGAGCTGAGTGTGCCATTGCCCCAGTCTCCACCTAAAAGGTCTTCGTCTTGATGAGCGTCTGGACCAGCCACTCGTCGACCCTTGACTCCGCAAGCATCAACGGGGATAACCAGCGTCTCTTTGGTCTGCACACTATCATTTGGCCACATGCGATTCGCCTTCCTCAGGATCGCCACCTGGCAATTGAACTTTATGCTAATCCCCGCAAGTGTATCTTGAGACCGCACCTTGTGTACAAATACCAACGCATCGCGGTCTTCGTTCTCCCCGGGGGGCGCCGATGAGCTCAGTCGTTCGTCCGAATTTCTGCGCTTGAAGCGGCCCACCGAATCTGGGACCAGGTGCTCGGTGGCAGTCAGCAGGTCCTTGCGCTTCATGGCGCGAACCATGCTCTCCCGCTCCTCTTGCGTGCCGGCGCCAACATGTGCGCTCGAAGACGACGAGGGGCCCCATTGCTTGGGCGGTGCGCTGCTCGAGGTGCGGCGGTGGGTAGCCAGCAGTGGTTTCCGGCGGCGGGTAGAGGTAGATAAGTCCTTCGCAGCTGCGTCGTTGCCCAGCACATTGGTGGCTAGACCTTGAATAGCCGTCCACGAGTTGCCCCAAAGTCCTGTCAGCGTGTTTGTCGTGTCCCGACCTGCTTTTGAAGCCTGCGCACTCGCCGCGCGCAGGAACGGCGACATGGGCGGGGATGTGAGACTGGCCCGGGACGGGGTAGCGGTGCGGGCGGGCGATGCCGTTCTCGAGGCATAGGGAGATGTGCGGTCGCTGTCCTCATACTGGTACACTTCATCTTCAACGGAGATCAGACGACGCGTTCGCGGTCGCAACACTGAGGTCGCAGGCGTCGAGCTGCTCTTGAACGTAGGGGAGCCATTGGTGGGGGGCATGGCCTGCTGGAGCCGCGCGGAGCTGGTGAGAGAGGAGCAGCATGGAACAGGCGGTTATGAGCAGAAAAGCGCATGGCATGCAGTTAACGGGGCATACTCGAGGACTGGTGCACGCAACGGGGGTGGAGTTGTGGATTTTGGTTGTTGAAGGAGAGATAGGTGGTGTACGTACGTCGGTGCCGGGTGCATACCGCTGGACAGCAATGTCCGTGCACACAAGCTTCCCAAGGCCGAGAATGCCGACTTGGTAGACACCGACGGGCACCTTAGCGGAGACCTGCCAATTATTACCTATTCAGCAGAAGGCTGACTACAGTCTGCTTCTTGCAACGCGCAAACATCCACCAAAGGCCACATTGTCGGTGCTGTCGGTGCATAGTACACCGTCCTACGTCGCTTCTTCACGCTTAATCAACCTGTCGTCATGCGACACTTCGACAATAGGGCACCAATTCATTTGCGCATATCGGGTAGCATGTTTGCTTGTCGTTCCTCAAATATGACCACGTGTCGACTTACAAGCACTTATCAACGTAGACTAAACCACCCATTTGAACATCGCGCGTAATCCAGACAAGTCATCAGTCGTGAACTCCCATCCATGCAGCAACACCATACTGAGCCGTGACACAAACAACGATACCATTTTTCATCGCATCGGGCTCGAGCTCGTCTGCACGTAACTGACGCTTTCAAAGTCCATTTCAAACGCGTCGACCTCCTCAAACTTCCTCGCAATGGCCTCTAAGGCTTTTGACGACTTGTCAGTCGTAACCTCTATCGTGCTGCCCTCTTCAGTGCTGCCCTCCTCGTCCCGTGCTTCGTCGTTCTCCTTGTCGGATGATCCTCGCCGGCCATAGGTCCTGGTGTTCTTAGGCGCTGGCTTACTTGATGCAGCCGGCTTCTTTGCGGTACGAAGAGCTTTCTTCGCGGTTTTGGGCACCACAGGCTTTCGCACTGATGCTGTCTGACGACGCGGTGGTAATGCTAGCTCATCCTGATCCGAGTCAAACGTCATGTCCTCTTCGACGTCCTCTTGTGCCACGTGCGTCCGCCGTCGGGGAAGCATGGACTGCAATTTGGCCGTAGAGATTCCCTGGTTCCTCTTCGACCTCTGTTTGCCTTTCGCTTTCTTCGCAGGCTCCGTCTCTTCGCCTTCCGAGTCTTCATTATCACCGACTCTCGTTGACCTCCCCCTTCGAATCCTTTGTCTAAGCCTCACGGGCGATTCCGGCGGATCCTCGATATCATCGGCCTGGTAGTCACTGCTGGACATTGGTGGCCCTAAAGTCTGGCTGAGAATGTCTGGTTGTTCTTGGTCCTGGTCCTTTCGTACCTCCTCCGTACTATGTATAACCTCGGGTAGACTCGGAGACGAAGATCGTGAATCTGCTATATCCGGACCAGAATCGTAGGGTGGGGACGACCGCGGTACCTGCACAATGATGGGAGAGAGTTTGCGCTTCGTTCCACGAGAGCCTGAGCTAGACAAATTTACGCCACTATCGTTTCCGCCTTCCTCAGGCGCACTCTTTTGCGCATGCAGTGGCGTAGATTCAGCATCTGGGTGGAAGTCATCAAAGTCGCCTAGGCTGTCCAGATCATTGTCTTCAACGTCTGTCGTCTGATGCACCATTCGCAGAAGACTTGGTTGTCTTGGTCTCCGTTTGAAGTTTGTGAGGGCCAGGACTGATGTCTCATGAGCTGGGGTGGCGCCGACTTTAATCGCAGACGGCGGGCGCGTTCCGTGGGCCGGCGAATTTGAGTCCAGGGACGTGAACGATAACAGATTGTCACCAAAGCCGCTGCTATCCTCCTCTTCTGCAGATCCACCGCGCCTATTCGACCGAGTAGAGCGTGACGATCTAGGTATTGATAGCATCTTCGGTTCCCTGATCGACGAAGTGTTCGCGTCACCCTTGGATGCTCGTGTTCGTGGTGTTTTGGTCACCGAAGTGCGATTCTTGACCGATGGCACAGGCAGTTCTTCCTCATTGTCCCGAGGCAGCGCGCCCGTCATAGTGAAGTCGGTGCCCTCCTGCGGCGCGGGGTGCCACGCTTCTCTCCGCCGCGATCGCGTCGCTTTGACAACAAGGCCATCGCTATCGTCGCTAAAAGACCCCAGTGGCTCCGAGTTTGTAGTTGTTTGTGCCTTCGCAGGTTGTTGTTTGCGAGGAGCGGCTTGTGTAGGTTTTGACGTCGTCACGACGCGTCCCACCTTGGACGCGACTTTGGCCCTCTTCGGGCGCGGCATCGCAGGGCTTGAGCGTGTTGTATGCGAATTAGAAATGCAGATCGGCGCAGTCGAGTGAGCGTATCTTGGAAGTATTTCGGTCCGAGTAGAGAGGGTTGCTGGGCATATGGTGGTGAAAAGGTATCCCGAAATCCAAACACGATCGACAGCACGCGCCATTTGGGCACTAGCGCCTAGATAGGACCGACTAGGCCTTTTTCATGCAATCACCTCCCGCATACACACGATTGCTGTATCAATCAAGTTTTCTTCTAACGGGACAACTACCATAACGGAAGAACCATCGAGGCTTTGACTTCGCAGCAACAGTGAGCTTGCGCACGCCGTGATTTTCGCACGGCTTCTACAAGTACGCCCCCATAATTGTGCCAATGGGAAAATGCACTTGCGTAGACGCTTGCCCTTCTAATTCGCGAAGAGCCAGTTTTTTGAACGAAAACAGACCTCGTCCCTATAGGGCCGCCACTGTACTGACACCACTATCGCAACTTGTAAAGTACTCTTGTATAGGCTTACAAATGCAGTCATAAGAGTAAGGAATTACCTCTGATCGAAATGGTTCCCAATTTGGCTAGCATAGAAGTACGACATATTCGCAACTCAATCGGACGGAACACGGTTGTAGCTGTGCGAAGTCTAGCAAGCGAGCCGACTAAAGCTCTGCAGCTCTGTAATCAAACTCGGTTATCTCCCTGGCGGTCTGTTAATTAGCTTACCTCTTGTAGATTCACCACCTTACAAGGTCCTAGCCAGAACAGGTCGGCCGTCCTCCCTGCTCGTGGTGCCGAGCTGAATTGTCTTATGCGTCAATCTACTGCTTATGCAGAGGTAAGTACCGTTCATCATGTTGCCACTACACTCGTTGTGTGTAAGAACAATGTAGATCGATGAAACATCGCATTAGCACGAGACAAGCCTGCTGGGATTTGTTTCATGTCGCAGTCTTTACGGTGGGCATATCTGCAACTTGGTTAAATGTGTTGCAATAGTCTACTACTCCACCAAAAGTGTCTGCGTGACATCGTTCACACGACTCGTATGTCAATCCTCTGCCCTACCACGTAGTCGTCCTGTATCAACCCAACACCAGTCCTCTTGTACTCCCCATCCGCGCCAGTCGACCTGACAGCCAGTATATAGTATTCGTAAGAATGACGTTTCATTCCTATGACAACACATTGTTCTTCGCGTAGATCATTACCGTCCTCAACGTCATACTGGATCCATCCTCTTTTCACTCCATTGGGATCCAAGACCGCATACTGTGCCTCGTGAAGTTTAATCGTACAGTTCTGCAACGTCCACAAGTTGGTGATTATGGCATGGTCGTGTTCGCGCTCCTCGTCGAACCGGAGGTGATCAATCCAATCAACTCCGCCCAAGGGGGTGTCCATGAACTGGATGCCTCCACTATATGCCATCCATGACCAAGATGGTACATGGTAGTCATACGCAATTTCCTTCATCTTGTCGTCCGATGCCCGCCAGAGGAGGTTCCTGTGAAGAAACTTTTTGGAGATGCCATATCTGACGTGGCATTCTAAGGCACCCGCAATACGATCCACCAATCCAGATATTGCAACGCATTTGTCGCTTGAGACTGTAAGATTCCGCTTCGAGTATTCCTGGAACAGAAACGAAATGCAATTGAGAGTACGTCGAATGCCTGATTGAAGAAGCCGGGTTGGAAAGTTTGGATCGAGCGTGAAGTAATTGTTCGTGGCAGGGCTAAGGATAATGATAAGTAATTATAAAAATATTGCCTTAGATTTTTGAAGATCTTACCTTATTAACTGGGTAAGGTTCTCGCAGTAGACCCCTTTACCACATTCCCAGTATACCTGATTGGCGCTAAAGTGAACTGTCCGTCGCGCTAAAACCCATTCTTGCATTACCCATGCTCGCTTGTTAAGCTGGGCCTTGCCCACATCGTTGTCAAAGTCATCTATATCAGTGCTGATATAGAAATGGTTCCCTGGGGCATCTTGCACATGGACATACTCAGGGCTTATGTCACGCTCGAGGAACCCTGCGTAGGAGTCGATTGCCGCCGTTGCAGCGATTATGCAATAAGCAGCTGAAAAGACGCTTTCCATCAGGCTAGACTCGCGTTTCCAGTCCTCGCCACCGTCCCCGTATTGGATGATGCAGAGTGAGTCGATCCAGAGATAGAGAACGCCAAGTTCTCGGGTCACCTTGACAGCGTGTTGAAAAGTCTTCGGCAGTTCAGAGAGATTGAATCCTCTCGACCGCCGATCAAGATTATCCTGGGTTGTGCAGTACGCTTTCTTCTCTGCGTCTGAGAGACCGCCCCAGCAATGAGATAGTGCGATGTATTCTTGCTTTGTTGTCTCGGAGGCACGGACCAGGCGCACAAAATCCGAATCGTGCCTTGAATCTTTACAATCGCCAACGTAGAGAAGTCTTGTCGGCAGTACTGACTCGGGCTCGACTTGTTGCTTGTTACAATCGTGGGACAAGTCACACTGACGAAGCCATGCACGGAGTAGTGCAAATCGTGCAGGGTCGTGGGATTCGAAAAAGACTGGGAGGCCAATTGGGATTTTGGAATCGGCGCGAACAGCGTATTCTGTAGCAGAAGATAAGTAACGATTTTATTTGGATTGCAGAAATCTTTATAGGCACTGACCTGGATCCGCACAAATTCGCAGAACACGCGGGCCTCCCGCTCCTACGCTGAGTGATGAGGTTGTTCGTCTTATGTCGATATTCCCGTCACCATCTTGGCGGAAGCGCTGAAATGCTTGGAGGAGCAGTTTGCAGATGGAACAGTTTGCAGCAGAGGTACCGATATCAAAAAGGCTGATAGTGTAAGTAGCCCCTGTGTGAGCTTCAGCCACGATCGCGCTACAGCAGGAACAAGGTTGAACCGTAGAAGGGAGCAGACGGATTGGTAGACCTGAGAGAAAGGTACGTGCAAAGGCGTTGTCAAACTTGAGATGCCAATCATTGTACTACTCCCGATTAGATGTCGATGTATTGTCCATAGGAAGGAGTAATTCGGAAGCTTGACATACCCGCTACACCACCAGACACGCCGTCATTAGCAGCAGCCTCACAGCTCGGTGCTCGCAGCTCCACTTACTTGCTACACCACCAGACATGCCGTCATTAGCAGCAGCCTTGCAGCTTAGTGCTCGTAGCTCTACTTACGTCCTACACCACCAGACACGCTGTCATTAGCAGCAGCCTCACAGCTCGGTGCTCGCAGCTCCACTTACAAGCTACACCACCAGGCACGTCATCATTAGCAGCAGCCTCACAGCTTAGTGCTCGCAGCTCTACTTACTTGCTACACCACCAGACACGCTGTCGTTAGCAGCAGCCTCGCAGCTTAGTGCTCGCAGCTCTACTTACATACTACACCACCAGACACTCTGTCATTAGTAGCAGCCTCATAGATCAGTGCTCGCAGCTCTACTTACAACCTACACCACCAGACACGTTATTGTTAGCAGCAGCCTCACAGCTTAGGGCTCGCAGCTCTACTTACGTCCTACACCATCAGACACGCCGTCATTAGCAGTAGCCTCACAGCTCAGTCCTCGCAGCTCTACTTACAAACTACACCACCAGACACGTCGTCATTAGCAGCAGCCTCACAGCTCAGTCCTCGCAGCTCTACTTACGTCCTATACCACCAGACACACCCTCATTAGCAGCAGCCTTACAGCTCAGTGCTCGCAGCTCTACTTACGTCCTGCGCCACCAGACATGCCGTCGTTAGCAGCAGCCTCACAGCTCAGTGCTCGCAGCTCCACTTACAAACTACACCACCAGACACGCCGTCATTAGCAGCAGCCTTACAGCTTAGTGCTCGCAGCTCTACTTACGTCCTACACCACCAGACACGCCGTTATTAGCAGCAGCTTCATAGCTTAGTGCTCGCAGTTCCACTCACGTACTATACCACCAGACACGCCGTCATTAGCAGCAGCCTTACAGCTTAGTGCTCGCAGCTCCACTTACAACCTACACCACCAGGCACGTAGTTATTAGCAGCAGCCTCACAGCTTAGTGCTTGTAGCTCTACTTACGTCCTACACCACCAGACATGCCGTCGTTAGTAGCAGCCTCACAGCTTAGTACTCGCAGCTCCACTTACAACCTACACCACCAAACACGTTGTTATTAGCAGTAGCCTCACAGCTTAGTGCTTGCAGCTCTACTTACGTCCTACACCACCAGACAAGCCGTCATTAGCAGCAGCCTCACGGCTCAGTACTCGCAGCTCTACTTACGTCCTACACCACCAGACACGCTATCATTAGCAGCAGCCTCACAGCTTAGGGCTCGCAGCTCTACTTACGTCCTACACCATCAGACACGCCGTCATTAGCACGAATATCGCACATGAATATTCGCGGACTGTCTTACTTCCTGCAGTTGCATCTTAGTATAACAGTTACCGTTGTAGAGTAAATACGTGCTTTCTAAATATCTCATTAGCTAAGATTAGAAAATCTTTAAGAATAGCATGGGTACCGTAAATGACCACTTCTTTTCCATGTCTCTCATCGCCATTGTTGGTAGAAATGTAGCTGCAAAATTGCTACAGTATAGAAGATCTAGTTAGTGCCAGTAACAGGATTTCTCCCAAGTGCATTTAGAGAAATGCGGGGTAGTCTATCCACTGCTGCACGAATGTGTCGGTATTATAATTGTTCCGATTACTCCGGTCTTCGTGCAGCAGGCGAATCAGGTCAAGCGCCAAGGCGAAGCAATGCGCAAGCAGAATTCTTATATACGTAGGATTATGGCGCTTTAGAGATGGTCTAAACATGTAACCTGGGGTGGATATGGTAATATCTAAGACGCGTGCAGAAATTCTTTGGCTTAGAAATATTAGTACCTATAAATTGGTTTGTTATGGCGGTTGTTCCGTTACGGGTGGATGCACGTTAGCTATTTTCGAACGATCCACGAAAGCTTGGTCAAATCTAGTACGCGATGCACCCGCGCTTCGAAATCAGATCAGAACATGCATCGCGGAACCTGCTCCTTAAACTGGGCATATACATGTTGGATGAAAGGCGGCTCATCGGCTGCTACACCACTCGCCGCAACCGACAAACCATGCCACACCAAAAAGAAGTTTAAAGCTTTTTCAAGCCTATTAGCTACCAATTGGTATACCGTCACTCTAGAAAAACTCTTCATCATCGTCGTGGTCAAACACATCTTCTTCCGCAAGCTCATTCATCCACTGATTGTGGCTCTCAATCAAATCATCCATGGCCCCGTCGGAAGTGGCGCTTTCCACTTCGAGCAGATTGTTTTCCACAGGTGCGGCTGGACAGAAGTATTTCGCAATCCTGGAAGGGATGAACGATGCCAATATACGGGCCGTCTCTGTGATAACGCGCTTTACAATCGGCACACTGCGCGGTACACCAATTGAGAGAAAGGTGTCTCTGTTGGGTTCAAGACGGCAGCGTTCTTCTCCGTGCCGTAGTCTACAGAAATTACACGTTCGGGGCGTAGTGGAGGATGTGTTGCGTGCACGAGATGGTGCCCTCCCACGAGCATCTCGGATTCTGGAAGGGTGAACGAAATCGGCGGGACCGCTCGAACGAACGTATGCAAGCTCAAGGCTCATGAGCTCGTACCATGATTCTACCCAATTATCGATAGGCTCTAGCACGGCTTCGTTAGGCGCGCTAGAGTGAGGACGTTGGAAATTGTGCCCATTTACCGACGAAATCCTTGCGAGGTTCTGCAATGGACCTTGGTGGCATGAGGGAGTTCTGTATAAAATGGCTCGACAACAGGGACATGTATTAGATTCTCGCGTCCAGCGGAGAATACATTTCTTTCCGAAAACATGGGAGCACGGGAGACGTGTCGGAGCGTCGGTTTCGTCGTCGGCCGAGTCCACACCGCTGAGCTGGTACGAGTGGTAGCAGATGTGGCAGTATACACTGTCAAGCTCATCAGTTCTCACGTATTTGAGTCCTGCCGAGACGAATGAGTCACGAGTCGTGAAGTAAGCCATATGCTCAGCTACAGTTGCTTGTTGTAGCATGTGCGCGTCGTCACTATGGAAACATTAACACCATTGAGATGATGAATGAGGAGCATTATGGGTACATCAGGGCTTGACAATGTCAAGTTGTGCACTGCTAGCACACACTATGCAATATCGAGACTGAAACCGCCGCAGCATTGTTAGTGAATATCTCGCGAGCTCGTGGTTTGTTCGTCTACCGCATGGAGGCCAGCTGGGAAGCATTGAACAATGGCTGAAAGATAAATCCATTAATGTATGCTTTTAAGCTTTCCGAGAATCTGGGTCCTTTGGCCAATGCCGTGGGGTGATCAACTTTCGTGTACAGGGCTGAGCAAGAGGCAACCTTCAGCAAGGGTTCTTTCAGAAAACGTATGTATTCGAGAAGCATAGTGCAAGTATCCCGGGTTCCCGGACTCGGATTACTCGTTTATATTCATCTCGCTACCAAGAGGCGACACCTACCAGCTTGACTGAGCTGACTAGGTTAGTGGGTTGTAAAATAATTGCGGGGATATGTTGGAGGGATTGCCTGAGCGCGGTTGTGCATCAGTTGCCATCGTTTGTTGTTTATTGTCTTATTGGGTAATGTGATGCCACAGGCCGAACGGCAAGGCCAACAGTGCGATAGAACGCGGTTCCACGTCCTGGTCTTGCGTGGTAGTACCCGCTGGAGGCCCGTGGGAACCGTTCGACATTCGCGCATCGGCGCTCCAAGCCATAGCTCTAGTTCAAAAGCGCCGCTCCAATATGAAAATGAAGAGTGCAGTAGCGTCAGGACAATGACCATATGTTCCGAAAAACTCTGGGGGCCAAGCTAGACCAACAAAAAGAACCTTCGTCCGCCAAGCCTACAAAGAAGGTAGTTGTTAGGTTTTTTGTAAGACTATGTCCATAAGTAAATATCACGTCCTACAATATACCGCCCAGACGTTGCTATGTTGTTGTGATAGGCGGAAGTGCCGCCCCGCAATGTCAGCAAGACCGCGCTTTACCCCAATCGAACGAGCTACCATGTCAGAAAACCATGTCAGAAACACCGAGGCCGCAAGCCGACCTAGATATTTAAGTCAGAGAGGAAGCACTTGATTTCAAAGCAAGCGTATAGTACAACCGAAAAAGAACATATATCAGCCATCGCCCGGGTAAAAGAAGAGGAGGCACAGTGCAACTTTCGATCTTTCAGGACCAAGCAAGACTCGCACCAGTCTAGTCAGTCCTATCGGATATTTCTAACATCGTCACCTATCGCAGTCCCTTAGGCCCTGCACAGAACTACATCGCTTCACTGTCGCTCCAATCTCCAAACTCAAAAGGCCGAGAGGAAAAGTGTCTCGAAAATGGCCGCCCAAAAACGAACTCTTGTTTTAGTCCCAGGCTCCTTCAACCACATCGAATTCTACATCCCACTCATCGAGAAGTTCACCTCAGAGACCGGCTACCCCTTGCATACCGTTGCTCTTCGCACCGTCGGAAAAAAGCCCGGACCGCTACCGACAATCTACGACGATGCGGCCTTCATTGCTTCTGAAGTTGAGAAGCTGGCCGACGATGGTAAGGAGATGGTATTGATGGGGCACTCATACGGTGGCATTCCCATAAGTCAATGTATGGAGGGGTTGAGTCTGGCGGCGAGAGAGAAGGAAGGAAAAAAGGGCGGCGTCGTCAGGATCGCGTATATGACGGCGCTTGTACCCGCAATGGGAGAGAACGCGTTGGCGGGACTAGAGGGATGCCCAACTGGGTATACGGAGACTGACGAGGTGAGTTAAATTCCGAATATTGCGGCGATGTTCCTTGGTAAGCGCGCTCAACAAGACTGACCATCGCGCAGGACGGCTGGATGCATAACACCGACCATATGGCAACCGCCAAATACGTCTTCAGTGACCTCCCCACTTCAGAAGGTTTGTCCTTGACCGAGAAGTTCTCGCAGCATTCCGCTGTGAGCTTTATCAATGAGCTCACGTACGAGGGGTACAAGGATGTGCCCGCGTCATACCTCTTCTGCGAGACTGACGGGTGCGTCGTTCCCGCCGCCCAGCAAAAGGCAATTGATGTGATTGAAAAGGCGACTGGAAGGAAGGTTGATGTGACAAGGATTCCGAGTGATCACTGTCCGGTTGTTTCACATCAGAAGGAGGTTGTGGAGTGGTTTGTCGGAATGCTTGAGAAGGGGCGACAGGAGTGAAGGTACCCGGTTCTAGCAGTGGTCGGAAAGGTGTTGGTGTTGGTAGTTGCAGCGGGCTGTGAGTAGCCGATCGGAACCCTCCTTGCTCGTCGGATCTGCCTCTTTTTGATGACTGGTGTGACGTTGTACGCCACCTGAACCAGCATGACGAGTAGCAACACAAGGGATGGTGCATTCTTAGCAGCCCTTCGCCAAAACGGCGGAAATCAACCGTACCCGTCCGTTCCTCCAATCAGTTCCAGGATTTCCCACCCTAACACAAGCCCAAGTCTTCACTCTCACACCTCCCCAAAGAACAGATACCCCCACTTCTCCGCAAACGGTTTCAAGATCTTCCACGCGCGCGGATCCCATGGCATCCTGCCTGGCACAATCTCAAAACTCGGCATCAAAAGCATATCTCTCACAAACTCCTCTTCGTCAATCACGCCACTCAGCGAGATCAGCGAGTTTCGCATCTTGGGAAACGGAAACCGATCAATCCAGGGCGGATGTATGGTAATGAGTTGGAGCTCCGTGGGGTGAAGAGGGAGCGGAATTTCGAGCCCTGCGGGCTTGGACTTTCCGGGCACCACGACGCTGCAGGGAATATTGAGGATCTGACCATTTATGTAGAGCGCGGCGGTGAAGGTTATGGGGTGATGTGGTTGTTGGGAGGGGGAGAGGAGGGGTATAGTCAGTTGCGAGGAGGCGGGGGTACGAAGATATACGCATTGAGGGTTGTTGCCGATATCGAAGGGAAGCAGGCCGGTCAACGTTGACGATGACGACGATGGTGACATCGCTGCCGGTGAGACACTGACCGCATCTGCCAGTATTGGAACCATGTCCCCGTTGAGGAACCCCTCACACATTGAATGAGGTCCGAGGCTGCATGAGACATGAGCATGGGATGTGTTTTCGACGTGGGGCGTGGTGGTCGCAATCGGTGTTCCATTTCTCTCTTCGCCCTTGTTCGCGTTGTTCTTCGCTTGGCGAAGACGCTGGCCTGTGGTTGCGTTAGCCATCTATCCCGAGCGATGTTGTTCCTGCATATGTGTGTTTCCGGTGGAGTGGGTGGTGGCTTTGGACGCATTCCCTAAATGTAGGGTTCTGATAGGATTCAAGGTCTGAGTTCATGCGTTGTTGAGACTGCAAGAATTGCAAGATCCACAGCATGCATAACGCGTACGGTTACCTTCGTATGCCGATGCTTCTTGGGCAACAAAGTCACCGACCTTCAGCGACGACCAAGGTCCGCATCCAGAACGACTCTAAAGATCAAATCAAAAAACAGCTTACGTCTAGCTCGCTGTGCAAGGCGATCCTGAATCTGTTTTCTCTTCTTGGCATCCTCCACGTTTCGCCAATCGTCTGCACTTGGGTCGGTTTTTCGCGCCATTGATAGTAATTGTAGGATAATTGCTGCACCTCTTGGTGTCAAAACGAACGTTCAAGATTCTGGTAAAGAAGAGCGTCAGAAACGATGGGTGCGAAGCGCGGACGAACGCGGACCAAAGTTAGTCGTCAGCTTATAAATCGAACGACTGTCCGAACAAGCACCATCGCTACCACCTGTACAGCAGCAGGATGCGATTATATGTGCGAAAATCTGAAACCATGACTGCATTAACCTCCATTCAGAGGCTTGCAATTCAGATCCAGATCTTCGTTTGACTTCGTTCGTACGAGACAACTGACGTTCTTGTTGAGGTATACGACGGCGCGTAGTCGTCCGCAATGGTGTGAGACAGCGGAACACACAAAGTGCGAGAAAGATAGTAATGACAACTCACGTAGTTCCAGAATTGCATAATCATCACTTATGAGCACTCGGGCGCAGATGGGGGGGTGTTCGGATGCGACGACTATGTCCGAGATGGCCCGAGCTTGACCTAAACAGATGTCAGCCCTATCTCACCTGAACATCTAGCAACAGCTATGCGATGTCGCTGTCAATAGATTTGCCTTTGTCGAACAGCTTCGATGACACGAAAATATGACGTTCTAGCATTTTGCTACACAAATCATGAAGGAAAGGCTGAGAATAGACAAAACAAAAAGCCAACCCACAAGGTAGATTCCATTAACTATGAACAATGATAATTACATACCAAGCAGCACCAGGACCGTCCTGTACTCAATGGTGCGCTCTGGCATCATGATTGGGAGCGACTACCTAAATCGCACGGTAGAGACCAAGAACCAACTTTGAAGAATAACGACAATCACCTTTCAAGCAGTACCAGTCTTGAGATAAGAGTCACGCTACAATATGGCAGCGATTATATTGTTTGCACCAGCCCTCAGGTACAAGGCATGCTACATCAAGGTGTTGACTAGTTAATTCGCGCAGCAGATCCACAAAGCCGATGGTGACTATGATTGTTGGAGTTGTGGATATATCTCAGCTTTGGCTAGGAACTCTCGTAGATTTTGAAGACCAAGTATATATTTTTATGGAGTATCCTCTTATTTCTTAGACGCACAACCTATCAATGTTATTCCTTGTCCACTGACTTCGATTCAGCGCCGCGCAACGTTCTTTCGCCAGGATTTCTTCCCTCCCATTCACCGCGGTGTTGGCCAATGGGACAATCCTTTCTTTTGGCCTGGTGGAAAATCCACGGGCACCAAGTGGCGCGCCTCCTAGATGAAGCAAGGACGTATCGTTTCAAGAGTTAGGACCTTTACTGCGGAAGGCAAAGGCAGTTAAAACAGGAAGTTCGTGAACGGCATACACATCATCTTTAGCCGGGAACTGGACCGGAATTGGCAAGGCAGAAAGCAGGCAGCGAGACCTGCACTGTAATGCGAAAGGTGTCATTGCTAGACGGCTCGAACCTCTTCCCCGGAGACGAAATGTAGGATGAAAGGCATTTCGGGCTAGGCGTTATGAAGTCTGATGATAAGGAGGCTCAGAGTGCGAAGACAATGCTAAACCGTACACGCCAACGATTTCGGCGTCAATCTCAAAATATGGCAAGCAGTTCAACCGGACCAAAACGCGAAAGCCAGTAGCGCCGGAAACCTCGATGGTGTCTCCGAGAAGAGCGGGTCAGCCTGCGTTGATACCTCGAAAATCCATTATCTGAATTCGAAGACAAAGTCTAACGTTGTCCACTACATCAAGTTCACCCCGGGTTTCAACGAGCTCAGTGCGAGGCATCATATGGAGTGAGTCGAGTCGAGGGAAGATTTATAAGATGAATCGGTGATATAACAAATGATTGGGACAAGAAATTTATAAAGAAGTGGTGGCCGGTCACTATATCAACTATCTGAAAGACACAGAGTTCGCCGCTTATTTCAAGACTTCGTTTGAAACCAAGACGATCGCAATCTGGACTGCCGTTATTTCCAACAGTGGTGGACTGGGGCAGAGAACGCTTAGGTTGGAGAAGGAGTACTTTTTCGTTGGCTAGGGATGAGGTCCGATTGAGAAAATAGGAGTACAAGCATACCGAAGAGCACCAGAAGTTGGATAACACGCAGAACACTGTAAGTATGCAAGGTAACTTCCTCCGTACGTGTTAACTCTCTATTAACACTGTGCAGACAAGAAGTATTTTTGGCTGGATGTTGCCGTTAAGGCAAGGTCGGCGGTTCAAGTGTGAGGCTACGTGATCCATGGCCAATTGGTTTCGAGCTCGGAGGCTATGGCAAGGATCCTGTGGACGTTCATAGAACACAGTTACTTTTAAGTATGGCAAATCGGTGGATTTACCCATTAAAGGGGGAACTCGCCCACGTTGGATACGGCGAAGGTCGTCTACAAATCGAGGAAGAGGAACCGAAGACGCGAAGTGTCGGACACTGGCGGAAAACTCGACAAGGGTCAACTCCAGACGCTCTTGACCGAGATTGGCGATGTATCCAAATCACAAGCTCGTTTCGCTCACGACAAGCAAGGTAGTACATCAGACATGTAAGTCGCAGGTCTTGTGGCTTAATCGCGGATGGTTGCATATGCCGCTTATGACAAGACCTTGTAGTGCTGGGGGATGAGAGATATGTTGCGTAAGCAGTGCAACTCGAAGAAAACATACGAATCAAATGATCGAACGACATGATGCACTGGCGACCCTGAAGTGTTGATAGTAAGCCCCAAGCGTTCCGCCATTCCTCCTGGTGCGGTACTGTTCCCAAATCTTATCGTCTCTCCTGAATTAATGGACCGTTGTTGGAAGCATCCTGGCAGCTTCGTTGGGAGGTTGGCAAGGACCGCTACACTGCAGAGAAGTACCAAGGTATCAGACCACGCGGCGCCGAGGTACCTCGAGTGCTTCTGATACCGTCAAGATGCTGGTGACTAAGAGAAACGTACACAATGGCGCGGAGCAAGAAACGATGGCGTGCCGAAAAGGCTATCGGCACCTTAAGGAAGAATTGTGGTCCTCCATCATCGTCCTCAAATTTCTTCGAAACAGATGGTGGCTGCCTCAGGATAGTTCCTGCCTCATTGGACAAATGTAAATCCATGGTGAAACGGTCTTTCAACTGGAAAACCCCGCACATTCGCTCTGTAATGAAGCATTTTCATGGGATATCTTTGCTCCTCTTACTTTATGAGGTGATCTTGAAGAAGGAAAGAACACACTCCAAACTCAAGGTCAAGGTCCAGCCACGAAGCTGACAGACCCTGATCGCGACGACCTCGGCACGGCTTCGAAGCCATTTGACAGCAATGCGGATGGTGTGGTCAAGTCCGCAAATCGAAACAAGGATGAGACTGGGGCACCCACACGGGCGCTAACCTTATACCAACCCGAAACATCAACGCCACACTCACGTGACGTTCTCTGCACTGCAGTTGGGCCATGCTATGCTGCCTGTGAAGCAAACAATTGCATCAAATAGGCTAGGGTGGGTAGTTTCGTGAAGGCATGTTTCATGGTTGATGCCAGACCCTGGTCACGCAATGCCACATAGCTTGTAACGGCTGGCGGAGGTTCGAAACGTAGCGCATGAATGCTGCGGCGTAGAAGCAATCTATTGCATCGCAGCTGGATATAAGAACGGGCTTTCGTGGTATACTTATCAACCACATCTGATCCTCGACGATCCCAAGATCATCCTTCAACACACGTCTCGACATCCATCAAACGCCCCTCTCCACCGAGACAGAGAATGCGTTCATTATTCGTTGCGATAGTGTTCGGTATGGGTGCTGTAGTGGTCGCTTCTCCAGTTGCACAAGAAAATTCCAACGCTCCTGGACAATGCTCGGTACGCGCCATCCGTAGTGAATATCGGGATTGTCCAGACTGACATCCCCTTAGCAAGATTGTTGGAACGAGAGTGCGGTAGAAGCTGGTTGCGATCCGAACGCCGACGATGAATGCCTCTGCGGTGATTTCTTCGACGCCGATATAGCATGCGTTGCGCGGTGTCCGCCTGAAGAGGCTCTTGGTAAATATTCCACCACAAAGTACAGACGAATCATGCTAACAAATCTCCCACAGAGGTTGTGAACACACTCTCCGCTGTTTGTTAAACTGGTCAGGGATATTGCGATCTACAATATCTAGTACGGAAACTAGAAGTAGAAGGCCAAGGAAGCGAAAGTGATGCACAACACAAATCGCCAGCTGGCATGGTCGGGTTCTGGTGGATGTGATCATGGCTGCGAACGTGATGAAGGAAGTCAATGAGCGCGCTGGAGTGGAGTTCCATACCAAAGAGATACCCTACAGGAGTTAGTGCAATGCATTTCAGAAGCTAGAGACAGAATAAGAAACCCGTCGATCAGCCCAAACGAGCGAGCAGCGAGCAGTTCCTGTGTGATGCTGCGCCATGTGCCTGCCGCAACTTTTGCCGCCGGCATTCATCCGCTCGACTCGGCCTTGTGATATTGAAGATCCACAGTCATTCGTGTAAGGATAGTCTGAACGGCAAGGAGCGTGACTGGACAATGCGGACGATATTGGTAGGAGGTCTGACGCCAACAAAAAGGACATGGAGTAGCAAAGGTAACAGATTGCGCGTTTGAAATGATAGTGGCCCTCGACCTACGACTTTGAGCCTGCTTGTGTAGGAGCATTATTAAACTCTTTGAGTTGCGTCCAAAGCGGAAGACGAGCGAGCTCTGCTCCTTGCCGGACAAGCCGACGCTCGAGTCCAGGTGAGTGTCATGCTACTGGCAATATCGCGAACTTGCGTATCTTTCGCGGAGAATTGCTCGTGTGATGCGGATATTTTCCATAGTGCTTTATACTGTCAGCGTAGATCGACAGAGGAACTGTCCACATCTTCTAGTAATTGCCCACGTCCAAAGAGGGTCTCAACGAGTAAACGGGACAGATGACCAGCGGAAATTGAAGATGCAAGAAAATGGGTCTTTTGCAGAGTTCGACGGTGTCATTGTCCACAGAAGTGGGTTGAGGCTCTAAACGCGTATATGGCTCCGCAATGCAAATTTTGTCTGGGAAGACTCTCGGGGACGAAGTGGGGACGGATAGGCGGCCGGCGTCGGATGTTGAGATTCGAGTTTTTCTGCCCGAAACATTACAGATTTTGGAGCACGTATCATCCATGCTTTTCGCACTAGTGATAGTGTTGAGCTTAATGAAGCGCTACGTCGCAATGCCATGAGCCTCTCGACCAGCATAAACGGTTGCCCCGGCAGTGACGTCAATCGGTCCTATTACCTCCGGCGTCGTTGCGATTCCTGGTCGGCCACCGATGCCGGTCAAGGAATGAAGGAATGCGGGGCCCCATGTCTGGATCGAAGATCAGCTTCAGTAGCCGCAGAACTGTTGAATACTCAACGTCGATCGTCCCCATGTATAGACCGGGAAGCATCCGGCCTCTATGTGAGACGCGCGAACAAGCGGGCTGACGGGGAGGCGTCCGCGCTGGGGAAAGTTTGGCGTAGGTTCATCTGCATCGTGAGATCGCAAGCTGGACAAACGCACGCTGCGCTGATTCTGCGGGGCGACTGTTGCACATAAGTGTGACGAAATGGGTGGAATCTGTGGAGCGTCCATGCTGAAATCCTTTCTAGGCCAAGGGCGCACATCGGCATCACTGATAAGGGTCGCGACACGATAGGAATCTTTTCGCAACGGTACCTTGCAGGAAGATAAAGGTCGGATGGCGGTGGCCGCTAATGAAGCCATGGCATGTGAGGCGGAGGCTCCACTGTATTGCATCCCACATCTGCCCGACTTTCTCCGAAACACGTGCACATAACACTGGTACGTACCGTGGCAGCCGGATGAGAGGCTCCGCTAGGAGGTTCCTCGGTGGTAAGGAAAAGGCCTTCCAGCTATACTAGGTAGGTCGGTCGATAGGCTAAGAGGCGCCGAAGTGCAAAACTCAAAATCACCCAGCATATGCTCTGATTTGTGTCGCACTTATTCAACGCCGGTACTATAATATACGCATGCACCAAGTTGGCGCAGAGCACAGTGGCACAGCATCGGGGCAGTCGGCTCGCCACCCCGCTCCCAAGGACGGCGTACCCCCCCTCCCCCTCACCCCGGCCACTGATCTCCGCCAACGTTGAAACAGCTGGCCAGATCACGTGTCCGATCATGGGTTGACTGCCTCTTTTGCCAACATCGATGAATTTTACCGGCTGCAGCGCTGTAGCATCCATCCTTCGGGACAGATCGCCGGGCTGCGTCTTCACCGACACTTGCTTCATCTGTGGCCTTTCGGGACGAGGCACCCTTGTTGCGGCCCGAGAATGGCGGGGATGCATCTCGGAACCGTCAGCCTCAACACCACGATGCAGTGGCAGAGCGGTGATGCGGCAGTTGAGCCAGACGGCCTTGGTTTTGCTTTTTGGTGCTAGCTGCGGGCTGTCCTTGTCAGCTGTGCTGTGCCGTCTGGCTCCAGGGCTTGTCGTGGAGACCCCGGAGTCGAGCTGCCACCCCCAAGCCCCCCACGCATTCCTTCGTGTTCCACCGCAGCAGCCGGGCTGGGAAGGATAAATCCAGACTGGCGGAGTCGCACCCTGGATCATGAGGTGTGAGCTGGGTGATAGTAAGCTGCCTTGCATGGTGCGAAGCATCGCCGGGGTGCTGTTGCTTGCTTCGATGCTGTATGAGTGAGCATGCTGTCTCACGCTGCTGAAAACGCCTCGGAATACATCATGTAGCAATAGCAAGCGGGCAAGGCCTATAACAGGGCGACGGCGCCCACGCGCGGGGACTGCGTTGCCTGTTGGCTTATCAGTGCTAGCACCCCGTCGCATCCCATCCCATCCCATCGTCCATCGTCCCAACTCCTTCCAGACGCTCCCGCCCGTGACGTGATTGCCGCCTCTTTTCATCCAGCCGGGCTTCCCCATACCTTTGTCGTCGCTAGGTCGTCTTTCGCACTCGCCGACCTTGGCCTGAGACGTTGCATCATCTTCTCACCGCCCTAGGGAAAATTTCGCTCGCAGCAGATTCTGCATGTGCGCGTACCCACAGCGTCGCTACCGCCTTATTACTGACAAAGACTGGCGACGAGACCCTTGCGCCTGCACCTGCGACGCACGCAATCCTCATCTTGTTCCCTGTCGCGCCCGATAGCATCGCGCAGTCATCATTCGCGACCGGGGCCCGCTAGCCTGATACACTCATTCTCCACGACTCGTCCTGCGAGGGACGCCGACCCGAAAAGAAACGCTCCACACTCCCACTCGGCCTTGGCCGTCGTTCTCCTGACGAGGATCAGCCGGAACTCAGCACAGACAAGTCGACAACGCTAGTCCTCTGTGTCCCCCCCCCACCGCCGCCAACGCTAGCCCCCCCACCCAGATAATACATAACCAGCTGGGGCGCCCCAGATCCTTCCCTTCTCCGACTTTTTTGCCCACGCCACCGGTCCTACCAATGCAACATTCAACACCGCAAGGTTTTGGAAACCTCCTCAACCACGACAGCCCCCCCGCTCACACTCCCCAACAACCCTCGGCCTCGACCAACCCGCCCATGGCCACTGCCGCCGTGAGCCTCATGGCTCCTCTCCTCCAAAACGCCCAGGACGATGCCGCCCGCCAGGACCAGCTCCCGCGCCCCTACAAGTGTCCCCTCTGCGAGAAGGCCTTCCATCGTCTTGAGCACCAGACCCGCCACATCCGGACCCACACTGGAGAGAAGCCCCATGCCTGTACCTTCCCCGGATGCTCGAAACGCTTCAGCCGCTCCGACGAGCTCACCCGCCATTCGCGGATACACAACAACCCCAACTCGCGGCGGGGCAACAAGCAACACCAAGCCGCCACTGCCGCTGCCGTCGCCGCGGGCATGATGGAGTCGCCCGGCATGGCCCACATGATGCCGCCGCCGTCGAAGCCCATCTCTCGCTCCGCACCGAGCTCGAACATCGGCTCGCCAAACGTCTCCCCGCCTCACTCCTTCTCCAACTACTCGTCGGATCTCGCGTCCTATCGCAGTGGCAACCACAGCAGCAGCAGCAGCCCCAACGGCCTGTCACGGAACATCGATCTCCTCGCCGACGCTGCCTCAAGACTGGAACAACGCCAGCCCAATCAACACTCCTTCTCGCACGCGAACCGCCATCTCACGACTGGCTACCACCCGTATAGCAGCGGCAATCGACTCCCTGGCCTCGCGCAGTACGCTTACTCCTCGCAACCCATGTCGAGGTCGCACTCGCACGAAGATGATGACCCGTACGCGCATCGCATGACCAAGAAATCGCGGCCCGGATCTCCCCTCTCCACTGCGCCACCATCACCCACATTCTCGCATGACTCATGCTCACCAACGCCGGATCACACCCCGCTCGCGACCCCCGCCCATTCCCCACGTCTTCGCCCGCATGGATTCAACGACGTTCAGCTACCGCACCTCCGGCATCTGAGTCTCCACCATGTACCAGCACTCGCACCCATGGAGCCTTCCACGCAGACGGAACCGACCTACGTTCCGAGCCAGAGCGGTGGCCTGCGGATAGGCGACATCATCTCCAAGCCCGACGGCGCACAGCGAAAACTCCCCATTCCGCAGCTTCCCAAAGTCGCTGTCCAGGACCTGCTCAATGCCCCCAGCGGCTTCTCGTCGGGCAACTCGTCCACGACGGGTTCCCTGGCGGGGAACGACCTCTCGGAGCGTTATTGACGTCGGTCGCGACACTGCACAGCACGGAGTTTTGGCAGCATTGTTTGGGTCCCTTTTAGCAAGCGAGCGTTGGGTTTTGTTGGGTTTAGATGGGTTTTAGATGGGGTTTAGGAACTCCATCGTCATGGCACAGGCAATCACGAGTCCCATGATTTTCGTTTTGGATCACTGATAGATTTGTTTCCTTTGTCGGATTCAATACCCGCGGAACTAGCGAACCGCAGTTTCTGTATCACCACTCTTGCTTTTTTGTTTTCTTATTATTATTAGTAGTATCTGACTTGGCTCCGAGGCATGCGCGTGGGACGGCTGCTTATTGGCAGTGTTTTTGATAGACAGAAACCGCTCGGCTCAGCCCACACCTAATTCCACCCTTACTTGCAATAACCATTACGAGATGGGAAGCGGGTGACATGACGTGCTTCTGCTGCCGGGTGAGACCACCATGCCATGTTGGCGCGGTTGCACAAAAGGGAGATCAAGGCATGGAACCATCTGCGCTAGTTCTCCACACAATTCGTTCCCCGCGGGCTGTCTCGCCCCGAGGGCAGCAAGGGCTCTGCAGAGATGCGGTGAGCAGGACCACCCGGCTGGGAGTCGACACGACCACATTCCAGCCGCGAGCGCAACCACACATTTGCCCTCGACGATAAGCCCCCCCCTCCCTCTTCCTCCCACCCCCCGGCGGCGGAGGGCACTCCGCACTGGGGCCTCTCCGCACCTCGCAGACATCAGGGTTCACGAATCATCATCGCCAGTCGGGGCAGACAGCAACGACAGTGGGAGCGATAGCGCGGGCGGCGCGCGGGATAATCGATACACCTTCCGAATTTCGGCTCTTGGTGACCTTGCTGCACCCTCGCGACCCCTGTCGGCGACAGGCGACAGCCAACGTCGTCCATGGCATGTCGTTGGCCTTATCAGCGTCGGCAGCCGTCGGGAGTCGGACGCTGGGCGCTGGGGCTAGTCCAGTGCGTAGCGGAATG